>Ga0116153_10000045_pt1 | contig 203224 bp, 148 predicted proteins | sample AD_UKC028_MetaG_FD_89896 | JGI IMG/M metagenome (GOLD analysis project Ga0116153, IMG submission 89896) | Active sludge microbial communities of municipal wastewater-treating anaerobic digesters from USA - AD_UKC028_MetaG | ecosystem: Engineered > Bioreactor > Anaerobic > Digestate | place...
CGCATTCACCATCCCGGGGACGTGGCTGGGGACGTACCAGTTGCAGATGGCCTACGCGGGAAACACATACTACGAATCAGGAAGTCAGATCATCGGGATCACTGTCTACAACAATCCGGCGGTCGGTTACGCCGGGGATACGATCGGCATGACGGGAGGGTTGCTGAACGTGTCTGCGCGGCTGGTGGACGCGGGGGGAGGGAGCCTTGCCGGGCAGTGGGTGACGTGGTCGCTTGACACGGGGATGGGGGTCACGACGGTATCCGCGCAGACGGATTCGTATGGGTGGGCGTATTCGGCGCTGACCTTGCCGATGGCTGAGGACACATATACGCTGAACACGGCGTTCTCAGGGGAGGGTTTTTACCTGGCGGACGCGGAGACGATATTGATCGAGGTCGTGCCGGAGCCGGCGTCGGTGGCGTTGATGGCCGCGGGATTGGCGCTGGCGCATATGCTGCGGAAAAGGTCGGGAAGCCGGGCAAAATAGAGTCCCCGATATACGAGGAAATCCATCCGCGTCCGCCAACTGTCGCTTGCCCGAACCCGTCCGCCCTTGTAACCTCATGGGCGGCGGAATGAGAGCGCGGGAGAAAGACGCTCCCCATATCCCCGCTCGCCGCCCCATTCATGGGAGGTATGAGGATGAGGATCGCCAGGATCATGGCCGCAGTTATTCTCGTCGCGCCGGCGATATGGACGCTTTCCGGCTGCGCTCAGCAACCCGTTCAACTCCTCGCAAACGGGCAGTCCCGCCACATAATCGTCCTGCCTGGGGACGCAAGCCCGTCGGAAAAGACGGCGGCGAAAGAACTCCAGGAACATTTCAAGGCGTGTTCCGGGGTGGAGTTGCCGATCGCGACCCCGCAGGACGGCGGATTGCCGGGGGACGCGCCCATGATCGTCATCGGGATGGGTGAATGGGCGCGGAAGCTGGGAGTCAGCCCGGAGTCGGGTGACCTTGGCCGGCAGGGATTCATCATCAGGACCGCCGCTCCGCACCTGGTTATCGCCGGGACAAAAGCCTCCGGAACCCTCTACGGCGTCCATCGCTTCCTTGCGGATTACATGGGCGTTCGATGGATCGCCCCGGGCGTGACGAAGACGCCGAAAATCAGCGAACTGACGATTCCGCCGACAAACAGTCTGGTCAAGCCCGCCTTCCAGTGGAGACATACGTCCTACGCATGGCCCGGCGCGGACCTCGCCTTCCGCACCCGGCAGGGCGAGAACAACGGCGGCGCAGGCCCGGACGGCGAATGGGGCGAGCAGGAGAACCATGACGGGCGCTGCCACAGCTACTTCCGCTACATCAGCCCCGGCAGCGACTTCAAGGACCACCCCGAATTTTTTTCAGAACTCGGCGGCCAGCGCGTCGGAACGGAAACCCAGCTCTGCCTGACTAATCCGCAGGTCCTCGAGATCGTCACGGAGAAGATGCTTGCGCGCATGCGCGAAAGCCCCGGCGTGCGGCAGCACAACTTCTCCCAGATGGACTATTACAACTACTGCACGTGCCCGAATTGCCGGGAGATGAACGAGAAATACGGCACAACCGGCGGGACGCAGTTCTGGTTCGTCAACCAGTTGGCGGAGCGCACGTCGAAGGAGTTCCCCGACAAACTTATCGGCACGCTGGCCTATACGTACACTGAAGAGCCGCCGAAGGATATGAAGATGCATCCGAACGTCGCCGTCTGGCTCTGCCACATGTTTCCGTCATGCGACAGCCACCCGATTGCGACCTGCCCGCTCAACGCGGAATACAAGCGACGGGCGGAGGCCTGGGCGCAGATATGCGATCACCTCTACATCTGGCACTACTGCGTGGACTTCGCGCATTACTACAACCCCTTCCCGAACTTCCGCGCGATGGCGGCGGACATGCGCTTCTACCGCGACATCGGGGTTGAAGGAATCTATCTCCAGGGGATGGGCCACGGCGGCGGGGGCGGGGAATTCAGCCTGTTGCGTCCTTACTACGGAATGCAACTGCTCTGGAACCCGGACCATGACCCCGACGCGATAATGAATGATTTTCTGGAGGGTTATTACGGCGCGGCGGCCAGGCCGATACGGGATTACATCACAATGCTCCATGACAAGGTGGAGAAAGACAACATCCACATGCACCTCTACACAAACCCGGCAATGGGCTATCTGACCGACGAGATCATGGAGAAGGCCGAAAAGCTCTTTGCGGAGGCGGAATCGCTCGTGAAGGACGACGCGGAACTGCTGGAGCGCGTGAAGGTCTGCCGGATGCCGCTCGTCTACGCCAGGGCGTTCCCGCGAAACGGGTATCGCTTCGAGAAGGGCAAGCTTGTCTGGAACGGCCCCGGCCCGAACCTTCTGGAAATAACTGAGTTCATAGACCGGGCAAAGAAACACGGATTCAAGACAATCCGCGAGCAGGAGGGCGATCCGAACCAGATGCTCATGCTCTGCGCGTTGCTGGCGCGTAATCTGGACCTTGAAACAATCAAGAACGAACATCTCTGGGTGGACGTCGTCCCCCTTCTGGCCGGCCGCGCGATAAGGATAGTGGACCTGAAAACGAAGAAAAGCGTAACCGCCTACAACGGCAAGCGATGCCTGTTCTTTCCGTTCTGCGGGGGGCTGGAGAACCGCGTCGGGGAACTTTTCTGGTTCTACGGCTGGATGGAGCCGCAAACAGTGATCGCCAAAACGGCGAACTCCATAACCACCCAGGCGACGACGATTGACAAACTACTCCTGACCCGCAAGTTGACGCTCCTGCCGGGCAGACCCGTCATGCGCGTCGAATCCACGATCGCAAATCCCGGCGACAAGCCGCGCGAGGCGCGCCTGCGCACACACCTCGAACTGGACCTGGGCGACCTTGCGACAACGCGCGTCAAGTTCACGGACGTTGCCGGCAAGAGCGTTGACAAGGACATGACGGGCATCATCGCCGGCATGCGCGAGGGCGAGCATTACTACGATCAGGACGCTCCGCGCGGCGCATGGACGCTTGCCGGCTCCAAGGGGCTTCAGTTCACCCAGACGGTCAACAACGACGAGGTGAACTTCACGTGGCTCTACGCCTACCCGGACTACCTTGGCCAACTGGAAATCGAAATCTGGACCAAGCGCCGCATCCTCCAGCCCGGCGAGAGCTTCACCTACTCCGAAGACATCGAGATCAAACCCGTCGCACAGGAGTGACGAATGGCGCGGATACTTTCTCACGCGGAATTGCTCCGACTGAAACGATGGAACACGCCGACGATCTATAACGGATGGGAGCAGATAACGAAGCGCGATTCCGGCGCGGACGCCTTCAACCTTGAGGAAACGCGCGACTTCATGCCCCAGATGGGGACGATGGTCGGCTACGCCGTTACAGTCCTCATCGAACCGAGCAATCCGGAGCATCCGAAGCGCCTGCCGGACGCATGGAGCGAGTACCGCCGCTACGTCGCCGGCGTTCCGGGGCCGAAGATCGTCGTCATCCGGGACCTGGACAAGCCGCGCTGCCACGGGTCGTTCTGGGGGGAGGTGAGCGCGAACATTCACCGCGCGCTCGGATGCGTCGGCACGATCACGGACGGCGCGGTGCGGGACGTGGACGAGATGTGCAACGCCGGGTTCAAGGCGATTGCGCGGCGTATGTGCGTCGGCCACGCATGGAACCACCCGATCCGCTGGGGATGCGAGGTCGAGGTCTTCGGGCGGGCCGTCCGCCCGGGTCAGCTAATCCACGCCGACAAGCACGGTTTCATGGCGATACCGGAGGGCGAGGAGGAAAAACTTCTCGACGCGGCGGCGTTCATGGACGCGAACGAATGCGCCACGTTCATCAGCGCCGCCCGTGCGGCGTCAGGCATGACGACCGGGCAGATTCTTGACAGCATTGACAAGGCGGCGGTGGAATTCAAGAAGGCGGCAAGCGCTAAATTCGGAAGGAGGGGGGAGTTCTGATTCGGCGCGTGTGATATGTTTGCCGCTGATGAACACGGTTTGACATAAGTATATTATCTTATGGAATACTTTTATCCGACTCCACCGTTGAGCGCATGCCCATGTGGGAAATACTGATTTGGTCCGCGCAGGTTCGGAGTATCCGCCCTCCTGCTATTCCGGGGTTATTTTCGGCTGGCGGCGGGGCGGTTTGGGCTTTGTCTCAGCCGGTTTGGGCGGAGCCGTCGCCGGCGAGTCCGGTTTCGCCTCCGACGGTTGCCCAGCATCCGATTTCGGCGTCGCCGACTTCGGTCTTGGCGGGCGGACGTCGAAGGCATAACTTCGTATAAGCACCGCTCCGGAGACGGCCTTTTCCGCCTCCCGGCTCAAGCCCACCTTGACGCCGAGGTACACGATCGCCGCCGGGTTGAACTCCGGGTCAACCCATCCGCCGATGGGCGCCTCATTGCTGAGTAACGCCTCGCATAACGCCCATTCCGCGCCGTTGCGCATCGGAACCCACGGCCCGTAGAAACGACGCCACTCCCGATCAATCGCAAGGACCTGGATGCCGTTCGGGAATTCGGACGGCCCCTCAAGGTTGCCCCGGACGCGAAACTCGACGCTTATGCGGCAGTTGCGCATGTCCGCCGGCATCTGCATTCCCAGCAGCTCCAACCTGCGCATATCAAACGCCGCCTCACCCTTGCCGTCCGCCGGATTGCCGGACGCCGGGTCCATCTGAACCGTCAATTCCAGGCAGCCTGCCTCCCCCCCACCTGACTCCGCCGCCGCGACGACCGCGTGCCCGACCGCGCGGACCCCGCGGTCTTCCCGCTTCATCTCCCAGTTCTGAATCGGACGCCAGTCACGGACCGACTCCGGCCCTGCGAAGGTCAGGGCCTTCGTTGTCCGTCTTTCCGCCTCCGCCAGCACGGTCTCAGACGCCTCTCGCAGCAGCCTGTCGGCTTCGGCCTGCGGGAAACCGGCCAGTTCAACAGCCATTCTGAGCTTGTGCCCGGCCTGCTCCTGGAGGCGTTTCATCTTCTCCTCCGGCTCCAGGTCCTCCGAGTCCACCACGGACGCGATCAGGGACCGAAGCCCTGCCGAGACGCGGTCGGCTATCCGATTCTCCGAACGGGCGACATCTCCGGGAACGCCCCATGCGCGCAGGTATAGTCGTATCGCGGGATTGGCAAGCTGTATGTCCTCCCGGATCGTTCTGAGACTCGGCGCGGCATCGAGCGAATCGTCCAGCCCCTCTCCCCTGGTCTGGACACGAGCGAGTCTTTCTGAGAAATCCTCCCGCCGCATCTCCGCCCGCACCATGAACAGAACGCTCAGAGCCATCGGGACAAGAAGCATGAGCGGCCTGCTCCAGAGGTTGAAGCGCGCGCCGCGGAGGAACTCCCCCGCGTTCTGATATCGCCTCTTCTGCGCCGGCGCGGTCGCCTTAGAAAGGGATGGTTTCAGAAGCGAGCGCAACAGCGGGGCCATGCGGACCCTGGGCGGCAGGCGGCCCGCCTGAGCCTCCTGATCGCCTGCCCCGAGCAAATCCCACGCGACCGGCTCGCTGCCCGCTCCAAGCATCTCCCGGATTATCTGCGCGAAGGCGAAAACGTCCTGGTCCGGTTCGAGGGGAACCTTGTCCGGGGCCTCCTTGACTTCAGGCGGTACGTAATGCCTGCTGAACTGACGCCGCTTTGCCCCCGCGTGGCCGAGTCCGCCGAAATCCATTAACTGCGCGTGGCCGTCGTCCAGCAGGAGGATGTTTGCCGGCTTCATGTCTCCGTGGACGTAACCCGCCGCGTGCAGGGGGGCCAACCCGCCGGACGCGACGTCTGTGACCATGTGCAGAAATTCGTAGACGCCGAACCTGCGGCGGGAGAGAGCGTTCGCAAGGTCCCGCCCCGGCGTGTGAAAAAGAACGACGTAGCCCACGCCCTCGCCCATGTCCACGACCTGGAGAACGCGCGGGAGGCCGTGGACGTTGTCGTTCTGGAGCCGCCGCCATGCCTCCAGTTCGCGCTCGTGGTCGCGCCAGACGAGTTTCAGCACACGCAGTCCGGCCTGAGCGCCGGGGCCGATTTCGCGGGCCAGCCAGACCGCCCCGCACACCCCCTCGCCCAGACGCGCAAGGAGCATGTAGGTGTCAACCAGCGAACCGGGAAGCAGGTTCGGCATCTTCGCGCGCCCAGGGGCCGTCGCTATGCGCCGCTTCAGGCGGAACTCAGGATCGTCGCAAAAAAGATCGTGCGTGATGCCGTCGCTGCCGCGGATCAGGACGGTCGTTTTCGGGACGATCGGGACGGATTCAGCGGGTTGGAGCCTGCGGGCCTTCGGATAGACCGTCGCCGGGGATTGCGTCGCCGCGTAGCTCCACCTGCCCTCTTTCTCCGACTCGATGTATCCGGCCAGAGCAGGCGCGCCGGGAAGCCCCTCGACGGCTTCGAGCAGGAGAATCCGGGATTTCTCAGGCGCGACGATGACGGACTCGGCGGTTCCGGCTTCGGGGAAGAAGCGATGATGAAGGCTCTCAACGCGGAGCTTGAGCGCCAGCGGGTTGCCGTCCATCGCTCCGCAGCCGGTTATGGAGATGACGCAGTGGTCGCCGATGCGCAGGCGCTTGGGGTGGATGTTCGAGGCCGTGAAGAGTTCGTCGCCGGGTTTAAGCCGCTTGTTGCGCCCGGTGCGTTCAAGATGCACTGGACCTTTGGCCGCGTGGAGTGTCCATGCCTTGCCGTCCCACGCGAACACGGCGTGGTCGCGCGCTACCCCCTCGGCGCGAAGTTCGATCTCCCCCGCCTGCCCTCCCTGGCCGCTTCCCAGGCATATCCAATCGGCCCCGGCGAGGACGCATGAACTGTGGTGCGTCTCCGTTATCGCGCCGACCTTGCGGCGGCTGCTGACGTAAAGGAAATGCCTCAATGATTCACCGACTATTGATCCTGCCACCCGCGAAGTTCGAGCCTGCCCGACTCGATCTGTCTGATGCGTTCGCGGAGTTCCGCGTGGCTGGCCGTGCCGGTCTGACCTATTTTCGTCACCGTCACCGACGCCACCATGTTGCCGATCGCTGCGGCCTCCGCCGGAGTCGCCCCGGATGCCAGGGATATTGCGATTCCAGCCATGACGCTGTCCCCCGCTCCGACAATGTCAATCGGCGGCGGGACTATCACCCCCGGAACCGATTCCGCTTTCCCGTCAGGCTCTATGACCAGCAGTCCCCTCGTGCCGCAGGTGATGAAGACCGTCGTCCCGGTCCTTGCCGTCAGCGCCTTGCCCGCCTTCTCCACCTCGGCCCGGGACGGGCGTTCCGGCATGGTCATGCCCGCCCCCCTGAAGGCTTCAGACTGATTGGGTTTCAGGCGTATGCCCTTCGGGAACCGTCCGATGCGCAGGCGGGAATCCACGATCATCTTAAGGTTCGGGCATTCCCGCGCGATTGCGCCAAGTTCCTCCCGGACGCGATCCGTCACCGCGCCGCAGTTGTCCTCCTGAACCTGGTCGGAGATCAGCAGCGCGTTGCATTCCGGGGCGATTTTGCGAAGCCCGGCGATCAACTGGTCCTCGACGTCGCGCGGTATCGGTTTGCGATTCTTGATGTCCACGCGGTTGATTTCTGCCGGGATGTCCGTCTCGGACTTGAAAACCATCGGCTTGGTGTATGTCGGCGTGAAGATGCCGGGGATTTCCAGCAGTTGCGCATCGTCCGCGCCGAGGTTGCGAACGCCGTTGCGAAGCTCAAACCCCTCGCCGTCGCGTCCGATCATGCCGACGGCGTGGAGTTTCCCCGCGCCGAGGGCGGCAACATTGGACAGCACCGTGCCGGCCGCGCCGGGGCTGAGCAGCTTGCGCGCGACCTGATGCGCCTCCAGGTCGGTCTCAAGCGAAATCTCCGCCAGACGCTTATCAATGAACCAGTATCGGTCAAGGAAGTAATCCCCGAATACGGCCATCCTGGTTTTTTTGAAAAGTCCAAGTAGTTCTTCGAGCCTGCCGGCTGTAATCATGTTGTCTCCGTCTCATGCGCAAACGCGCTATGCGTCCATCTCCCCGCGGACCATCCGGTAGAGATTCGGCACGCTGTGCCTGTGGTCGGCGCGGATGTAGTAACTTGTTCCGCCGTCCCTGACCGTCCGGATCAGGACAGTCTTGAGCGGGCGGTAGTAGTAGGCGAATTCCGTCTTTTTCGGCTCCTTTTCCATGTCATCCGGCAACGGGGCCAGATCGAAAACGCCAGTCGTGAAATGCCGGATGTCCTCCCCTTTGGGTCTTGCCACGTTCCTGACCATCGAGAGAGCCTTCAGGTAGACCTCCGGCCCCATGACCGCCGTCCCGTAATTCAGGAAAACGCCGCCCTCCAACCTGCTGACAGATTGTGTGAAGACGAGGAAGTCGCGGTAGGACGCCCATCCTATCGCCTCCCCGTCGCAATTCGGGTGCTCATGCACGATGTCCTGGCCTATTGCGACATGCACCGTGCATGGAACCTTCGCGCGATATCCGGCGGCGAAGATGGACAGGTCCTTGCGCGGGAAATCGCCCTCCTGGATCGTCCGGCCAAGCATCTCCCCGAAGCCGATCTGTTCCTTCCTGGCCATGACGGCAACGTCATTCAGTCCGCCGGTTTCCTTCCAGAGGCCGAACTGACCTTCGAAGATGTACTTGGCGACCGATTCCGTCGTCGAGCCGATCATGGCGGTCTCAAAGTCATGGATGGCCCCCGCGCCGTTGGTTCCGAGGTGGGTGATCATCCCCTCCTCGATCATGCGGATCAGGAAGCGGGCCAGCCCCTGCTTGATGACGTGCGCGCCCATGAGCATGACCACCGCCCTGTCGCTAAGCCTGGCTTTGGCTATCGCCGAGGCGATTTTGCCCAGCCCCTCGCCGTCGGGCGGGAGGACTTCGGCGCCAAGCGGCATGATGTCCTGCGCGGTCATCGTATGTTCGCGCTGCGCGAGCGGAAGAATTGTCAACTTGCTTCTGTCAAAGTATGGGTATGGCATTTTGAGCGCCTTATCAGGATTTTGGCGGCTTGATATCGCCGAAAAGAAGCCCGAGCAGTTTGTCTGCGCAGGTGAAATCAGGCGCGACCAGGTCCGCCCCGGCGCGAACCAGGCGGTTCCGCTTCCAGGCGTCCTCGCCGCAACGCGCAACCTCGTTCGTGGGCAGCGCAATCGTCACGGCGCCGACGTTATGGCCCTCCTCGATCTCGACGAAACCATCGCCGACGACGAAAAGTTCGGGACCGGAAAGTTTGTTGTCGCTGATGATCTTGGCGATGAGTTTTTTCTTGGAGAAGTCTGTCCAGTTGGGCAGCGCGCCGTAGATGCCGCCCTTGAAATACTTATCAACCTTGAGCGCTCTGGACTCGCGCTGGACGGCATCATCGTCCGTCCCGCTGGCCAGAAAGAGCTTGACGCCGCGGGCAGTGAGACCGTCAAGGAAGCGGCGCGCGCCCATTATTAACCGGTCGTCGGGATCGGTTCCTCCTTCTTCGAGATCGTAGACCCGTTTGCAGATTCTTTCCCAGAGCAGGTCGAGGTAGCGCTGCTTGTAGACCAGCGGATCGGCCGGAGTTCCGCCGCGCTTCTTGATTTCCTCCACAAGCTCCAGCATCTGATAAATCGTCTGCTTACCGGTAAGCCGCTCGACGAATTCTTTTACAACAGCGTGAATCTCCTCCCGGGATTCGTGGCGCGGCGTCTCCATTAGAACGTCAACCATCATGGGGATCATGACCTCCGGCCAGCCTTCGCGGATGACCGAGAGCGTGCCGTCGAAATCGAAAACCCCGAAGCGAATCTGTCCCAGCCGGACATTCGGGTTGATTATCTCAATGTTGGAATCGGGTATGCGCATCAATGCTCCTGGAATTCATTCCGCGATGTTGAAAACTTAAGTTTCTGGTAAAGGGTGCTTCTGTCAATGCCGAGTATTTCCGCGCAACGGGACTTGTTCCCTTCGACGTGCCTGAGGACGCGCAGTATATGCCGCTGCTCCAGTTCCGCAAGGGAACACACCGGCCCGGAGTCCTCGGCAGCCGCCTCCGCCGCAACCGGCGAACGCCCGCGCCTGATTTCGACCGGCGCGTCGTCAATGCCTATGGTTTCATTTTCCGCGAGTATTACCATTCTTTCGATGGTATTGCGCAGTTCCCGCACGTTGCCGGGCCAGGGATAGGCCGCAAAAAGGTCAAGGACCTCCTGAGCCAGCCCTTTGAATTTCCGCCCGCATCTGTCCGCCGTCTGCGCCAGGAAGTAATCCGAAAGCGTCTGGATGTCCTTCTCGCGCTCGCGCAGGGGGGGGAGGTCAACGCGCAGGACGTTGAGCCGATAGAAAAGGTCTTCGCGGAACTTTCGCTCCTTGACCATTTCATCCAGCCTGCGGTTGGTCGCGGCGACGATGCGCACGTCAATCTTCCTGTCCCGCACGTCCCCCACGCGGCGCACCGTGCTTTCCTCCAGCACTCGCAGCAGCTTGCTCTGGCTTTGCTCCGGAATCTCGCCGATCTCGTCCAGGAAGATCGTGCCGCCGGTGGCCAACTCGAAATGCCCCGGATGGTCGGCGACCGCGCCGGTGAAGGCCCCCTTGACGTGTCCGAAAAGCTCGCTCTCGATCAGACTGGGGGATAATGCCGCGCAGTTGACGATCTCGAACGGCCCCGACCGCCGGCGGCTGTTGTAGTGGATCGCCCGGGCGACCAGTTCCTTGCCCGTTCCGCTCTCGCCGCAGATCAGCACGCAGGCGTCCGTCGGCGCGGCCCTGGCGATGACGTTGAAAACCTCGACTATCTTCGGGCTGTTGCCGACGATATTGTAGCGGCCCTTGACCTCGCGCTCGAGGGCGCGGTTCTCCGCCTCGACCAGTTCGTAGGCGCGAACATTCTCTACGGCCACCGCTGATTGCTGGCAGGCCGCCGTCAGAAGCTCCAGGTCGTCGCGCGTGAACGGGACGCACTCGCCAAGCCTGTCCATGTAGATCAGGCCCAGCATCCTTCCGGCTATCTGAAGCGGCGCGCAGAGGGCCGTGCTGATGCGATTGCGCCCGACGCTCGGCGCGGCGGAGAAACGCTCGTCGCTGCCCGTCGCCTGGCTCAGGACCGACACCTTCTTGTCGTGGCAGTGGTCAATGATGCTATTGCTCAGGCTCTGGCGCAGCAGGCGCCGCTCAATGGCCGTCCTGGCCCTGGCGTAGGGCGTCAGCTTCCCGTCAGGCTCCTCGATAAAAGGGACCACGCGATCCGGCTCAAGCGCCTCCCGCAGACATTGGCATACATGATCAAAAAGCTCCGGCAGGTTCCGCGCCTTCGAGACTGCGGAGCTGAGTCTAAGCAGCGCTCGCAGCCGCTCGTTCTGCCTGGCAAGCTCTTCGCCGCTCTTCCTGCCGCCGTCGCCGGGAACGACGTCTCCATCGGACTGAATCTGTATAGTCTGCGTGACTGAAAGGTCTTCAGGAGACACCGCTTCTTCTAGTTCAACCTCATCGGAAAGGAAAGTCAGCAGGCAGTCCCCGACGCGGATCTCGTCCATATGGCAGAGGTCTTCATCCTTGATCGCATGCCCGTTCAGAAGGCTACCGTTGCGGCTGTCAAGGTCCTGTACCTTCCATGCGTCCCCCTTCCGGTAGAACTTCGCGTGCTCGCGGGAGACCGTCGCGTCCGGAAGAAACACCTCGCAGCGCGGCGAACGCCCGACGAGCGCGGTCTCCCCCTCGATCTCGATCTGCGCCCCCCTGCTGGGGCCTTCCTTGACCAGGATTTTCGGCATCTCGCTTCCAGCTCCCCGATCTCACATCCGCTCGAACGGCTGAAAAAGTTTCAGGTACTGATCCTGCGCGTAACGGTCCGTCATCCCCGCGATGTAGTCGCAGACGGCCTGATGCGTTCCCTCGGCGGCCACCCGCGCCTGATGCTCCGGGGGCAGTTGCCGTGTGTCTTCAGCATAGGCAGTAAAAAGCTCCCGGATGAAACGGTGCGCCTTGTTGGACATCCGCACGACCCTGTGATGGCGGTAAAGATTCTTGAAAAGAAACGCCTCCAGTTCGTCCATCTTCGCGTCCAGCCCGGAGCTGAACCGCGCTATGCGCTCCGACTGGCGGCGGACATCTTCAACATTCAGGATTTCGAGTTCTTCGATGCGGCGCGACGTGGTCTCCACCACGTCCGTGACAAACAGGTTCACAAGGTGTCGCGCGACGTTTGCCCTCCGCAGTTTCTTCATTTCCCTTCCGTCAGCGCCGTCCTGAGGGCAATCCTGAACGCGCCCTCCGCCGGCGTTCTCGCGCGCTTCCCGCCAGAGGGCCACCGATTCCAGGTCCTCCGCCGCGATCAGACCGCTGGCCAACCCATCATCCAGGTCATGATTGTCATAAGCAATGCTGTCCGCAAGCTCGACGACCTGCGCTTCAAGCGTCGGCGAACATGCCCCGAAATCGCCCGCGGCGGGATTGTCCCACGCGGTGGAGTGCTTGGCGATCGCCTCCCGCACCTCATAGGTCAGGTTCAGTCCCGAGAAGTCCTCGTAGCGTCGCTCAAGCACGTCAACCACGCGCAGCCCGTGCCGGTTGTGCTCGAACCCGCCATGGTCCTTCATCAGCTCCCGCAGGGCGTCCTCGCCGGAATGCCCGAAGGGCGTATGCCCCAGGTCGTGGGCCAGGGCGACGGCCTCGGTCAGGTCTTCGTTGAGTCCCAGCGAGCGGGCCATCGTCCGCGCAATCTGCGCAACCTCGACGGTGTGCGTCAGCCGCGTGCGGTAGTGGTCCCCCTCGTGGTTGACGAACACCTGTGTCTTGTATTCGAGCCGCCGGAAGGCCGTGCAGTGGACGATCCTGCCCTGGTCCCGCTGGTAGGCCGTGCGGAAGGGATGCTCCGCTTCCGGATGGGCGCGTCCGGCGCTGTCCCCGGCCTTTGCCGCGTATGGGGCAAGCGTCTGGCGCTCCCGGGTTTCAAGTTCCTTTCTTATAACCATCGCGTCCGTCTTCCCGATTCCATGGGGCCGCAGCTACTGCCCGATCGTTCCGCGAAGCTCTTTCCAGAGATCCGAAAGCGCCTGGGGGATGATCTTCGTGTCTCCGATCACAGGCATGAAATTCGTGTCGCCGTTCCAGCGCGGGACGATGTGCATGTGCAGATGGCCCTCAAGTCCCGCCCCGGCTACGCGCCCGATGTTCAGCCCGACGTTGAAGCCGTGCGCGCGCATCAGCGCCTGAAGCGTATCTTTCACCCGCGCCGTCAGCTTCATCATCTCTAGCATCTCCACGTCCGTCATCCCGGCGATGTCGTCCCCGTGCCTGTAAGGGGCGATCAACATGTGCCCGTTGCTGTACGGGTACTTGTTGATGACACAGAAACAATCAGTCCCCTGAAGGATCACCAGATTGTCCGCGCTGGGCTTCTGCCGTCCTATCGCGCACAGGAAACACCCCCCCTCATCCGGAAGGACGTTCCTGATGTATTCCATCCGCCACGGCGCAAAAAGTTGATCCATGCGTAACTCCCTTCGAGGCACTTGCGCTGCAACAGGAAACACGCCATCGGCTGTAGGGGCGCGTTGCAACGCGCCCCTGCGGGCGGTCATATTGCAAATGCCTCCTACACAGCGCCAACCCGGGGACGGGGCAAACGCCATGCATTCGCTTGACGATGCTGCCGACGCGGGGGATTCTACAACGAAGCCGCCGCCATGACAATCACGTCGCTATAACCGTCGTAATGACTGCTGGCAGGGACGCGTTGCAACGCGCTTCCCCAACCGGCTTGTGATGCATGGGATCAACTGTCAAACCAATAGAAATGTCAGGGGATTTGCGCCGAACAGGAATTCAATCCGGGCGAAATCATTTTTCACCTATCCTGCGCGGTTTGGCATGGGAAGGGAGTATCCAATACTGTGAAGGGACAGTAGTACGCAGCGTTCGTATCCATTTACGTTACCGCGGTTTCTTCGCTTCTCTCTCAGTCATCCAGCGAGCCGGGCGTCAGCCCCAGCGGCAGCGGGGCCGGGCGTTCGCACTTGCTTTCGAGTTCGACGTGCCTGCCCGCGTCGGATGCGTCATGGAAGGCGCACATGATGTCCAGAACGTGGTAGGCAAGTTCGCCGCCGGCGCGCTGTTTGCGCCCGGAACGCATCGCCTTTGCCATGTCCGCCACGCCGATACCGCGACTGTTGTCCGCGTAACCGAACGCCAGAGGAATCTCGGCCCATGAGTTCATGCCCGGGCGATGGATGCGGATCGCGCCGCCGAACCCGTTGGGGTCGGGGACCTGCATCGTGCCTTCCGTGCCGTAGATTTCGATGCACGGCACCTGGGCGGACCACACGTCAAAACTGGTCACGATTGTTCCAATAACGCCGTTTGCGAAGTCCATCACGCCCGCGATATGGGTCGGCGTCTCCACTTTGACACGCTTGCCGCACTTGGGCTGGCTGGTGATGAGCCGGTCCGGGAACGTGATCTTGGTCGCAGCAGTCACTCGGCGCACGGGGCCGAGAAGGTTCACCAGAGCCGTAAGGTAGTATGGCCCCATGTCAAACATCGGGCCGCCGCCGACTTCGTAGTAGAACTCCGGACTTGGGTGCCAGGTTTCGTGGCCGTGACAGAGCATGAACGCCGTGGATGCCACGGGTTGGCCGATCCAGCCGTCGTCAATGAGCTTGCGGCAGGTCTGTATGCCCCCCCCCAGGAACGTGTCCGGCGCGCCGCTTACCAGCAGCCCCTTGGACCTGGCCAGCTTCATCACCTTGCGCCCGTCCTCGCGGCTGGTGGCGAACGGTTTCTCGCAGTATGCGGACTTGCCGGCCTTAAGCGCCGCGATATTCACCTCGGCGTGGGCCTTCGGGACGGTCAGGTTGACGACGATCTCGATCTCCGGGTTGGACAGCAGGTCCTGAACCGGGCAGGCCGGGACGCCGAACTCCGCGCCGCGCGCCCCGGCCTTTTCCATGTCAAGGTCAGAGCAGGCGACAACCTCCAGATTCTCGAACGACTTGCCGGACTGGAAGTAGATGCCGCTTATGTTGCCGCAACCGATAATGCCGATCTTCGTTTTCCCTTTTGGCATGAAAACCGCTCCTTTCCTGAAACCGGCCGTAATTTCCGGTTCCAGAGATATGCAGGATTAAACGCGCAGATTACGACAGTCCGGATATTTTGCCGGGATGGAGCGGGGGTTGCAATGGCCGTTTCTCCAGCCGCCATTCGGCATTCGGGGATTGCCGCGCAGATGAAACCAGGATGAGATTTCTGGCTGAATTTGTTTCAACATGGTAGTATATGGGCATCAGGAAGATGTGAACATGGGATTGACATATGTCGAAGGAACGGTTCAAGGTCCGTCCGGAAAGAAGGATGGCGTAAGGTTTCTGGTGGACAGCGGGGCGAAGTATTCCGTCCTGCCGAAATCCATTTGGACGGCGATCGGGCTTGAACCGAAGCGCAGATTAACCTTCACGCTCGCCGACGGAACGGCCATTGAGCGGGCGGTGTCGGAAGCCTATGTGATTTTACAGCATGGCGAGGCTCACACGCCGGTTGTTCTGGGGGAGGATCGCGACGAGGCGTTACTTGGCGTTGTGACGCTTGAGATTTTGGGCCTTGTACTTCATCCCTTTGATCGGACGCTTCATCCCATGCGCATTGCAATGGGTTGATTCATTCTCCAGGGCATGATGCCGCGGGCAATCACGCGGAGCCAATACCGATAAGGATGGAAAAACGCGAGAACGCCCGGCGAGGATGCCGCACAGACGTTCCCGCGTCTTTTCGGGTGATTTTTACTTCTGGTATCTTAGTATTACGTAGACCGCTCCGCGCCCGCGCCGCACAAGCAGTATCACTCTGTCATTCTGCGTCTCGGCGAGCGCCTTTGTGAAGTCGCTCACGCTCTTGACGCGGCGCTTGTTAACCTCGACGATGACGCTTCCCTGCTGGATGCCGGCGCGCTGCGCCATGCTGCCCTGTTCAACGTGCGTGACGACGACGCCGGATCCGGCCTGATATCCAAGTTGCTGGGCCAGTTCGGGCGTAAGGTCCTGAACGGCGAAACCGAGCTTCTCAATGACGCCGCCGTCGGACAACTCTCCCATTCCGCTGTCTTCAAGGTTCCCGAGCTTCGCCTTGATTTCCATCTCCTTGCCGTCGCGGATGATCCCCAGGGTGATCTCCGTGCCCGGCGCGGTCAGCGCCACCTTGTTGCGCAGTTGCTGCAAGTCCCGGACGGCCTCGCCGTTGAGCTTCACCACGAGATCGCCGGTCTTCAGTCCGGACTTTGCGGCCGGAGCGTCCTCGACGACGTCGGATATCAGCGCGCCGTTCGTGTCCTTTAGGCCGAACGCCTGCGCAAGGTCCTGTGTGACCGGTTGAAGCATCACGCCGAGATAGCCGCGCACGACCTTGCCGCTCTGCCGCAACTGGTCAACAATCGCCTTGGCCATGTTGATGGGGATCGCGAAACCGATTCCCTGGTAACCGCCCGTGCGGCTGGCGATGGCGGAATTGATGCCGATCACTTCCCCGTCAATATTCAGCAGCGGGCCACCTGAGTTTCCGGGATTGATGGCCGCGTCGGTCTGGATGAAACTTTCGTAATCGGTGATCCCGACCGTGCTGCGCTCCTTGGCGCTGACCACCCCGACGGTAAGCGTGCCGCTCAACGTCTCTCCAAACGGGTTGCCGACGGCAATCACCCATTCGCCGACCTCCAGCGCATCGCTGTCGCCGAAGGCCAGACACGGCAATCCTTCGGCCTCGACCTTTATCAGCGCGACGTCGGACTTGGGGTCGGCGCCAACCAACTTTGCCTCGTATTCCTTGCCGTCGCTGGTCTTGACGGAAATCTTTGTCACGTCTCCCACGATGTGGTTGTTGGTCACGATGTAACCGTCGGGGGAGATGATGAATCCTGAACCGCTGCCCTGGGCTTTGAACGGCTGCCTCTGCTGGGGCGACCTGTCGAAGAACGGGAACGGCATGTCGAACGGGGACTGCTGCATCCCGCCGGACATTTCCTTCTCAACGTAGACGAACACCACGGCGGGGACGGCCTTCTTTGCCACCTCTGTGAAGGCCTTCGAGGCCTTCAGAAGCGCGGCTTTTCCATTTTCCTGCTCCTGAGCCGACGTAAATCCGCAGCACAGCAACGCAATCGCAAGTCCAAAAGCGACCGGCGGGACAATCCGCCTTCCATGTAGTTCTTTCCTGTTCATTGTGCTTTATCCTTTCCTGAAAAACGAAGATGCCATGCCCCATTTGCCTGCTCTCTCCGATCCCGTACCTTGCGCCCTGACGGGCGCCTCTTGCGCTTACGGCCTCCCGGGCGGGAACCTCAAGCGCCGCATATATTATAAAGCGTCCTGCCCGTCCGATTGTCAAGAGGGGAGCGTGTTTGCGTCATTCAAACCGGGGCAGATAATCCTTCTGAAGCTCCAGCATCGCGTCCAGCAGTTGTCCGGCGCGCTGGGCGCTGTCAACCACGGGATCAAGCAGAAGGGCCTCCAGGAGCAGTTTCTTTGACCTTTTCGCGTATGCCTCGACGATGATTTTCTGAATGCTTATCTGAAGACTGCACATCGCGGCGAGCGCCTCCGGCAGGGGGCCGACCTTCTGCGGATGAACGCCGCGCCCGTCAACCTCCGCAGGGACTTCTACTATCGCGTCTTCCGCCACGTTCCCAACATACAACCCCGTGTTCGACACGTTCACCGATGGCCACCATCGCCGCGAGTCGGTTACGATGTCCCGGATCATCGGCACGGCGTGCTCCCCCGACGGACGCAGGACGGACTCGTCCAATGGAACATTCGCGTCCGACCAGTTCACCGGTTGGCTTTCCGGCTTCAAAGCTCCGTCCGGGCGCGGTACGCTGCGGCATTCCCTGCCGTAATGCCAGCGCAGGCCGAGGTCCTCATATGCGAAGGATACGTATTCTCCGATGTGGTCGTCCGACGGGAACATGAGCAGGCCGAAGAGGTCGAGCATCCGGCGCGTCAGCCGCGGACACATGTCCGCCTTAGCTCCGCGCAGCCTGGCGACCAATTCGGGATAAAGGTCCTCGCCTGTGGCGGCGTCTGCGATCTTCAGGAACCAGAAGAAGTGGTTCAGACCGCCAGTGATCATGTCCAGCTCTTCCTCGGGACGCTCAAGAATGCGCGACACGAAACCCCTTCCTCCGGAAACGCCGTGGCAGATGCCGACGAATTTCAGCGAGGTCAGCTTGCTTATGGCCATGCAGACGCGGCTTTCGGGGTTCGTAAAGTTGAACACCGTTGCGTCCGGGCAAATGGCCTCGATCTCTCTGCACAGGGGCACTACAAGCTCATAACTCCTGAGGGCGTGGAAGAGCGCGCCGGGGCCGCCGTTCTCCCCGAGCACATGTTTGAATCCGAAGGCCAGAGGGACGCGGAAATCCTGCTCCCATAGCTCCATGCGTCGCACGGCGACCGAGATCACGACGAAGTCCGCCCCGGCCAGCGCCGCGTGTCGGTCGGTCGTTGATTCGATTGATATCGGGGAGCGGAAATGTTCTTTCATCCGGGCGGCCAGGCCGTGCATCCGGGCCAGCGCCGCCTCGTCCACGTCGGCAAGAACTAGCTTCGCTCCGGCCTCGCCGAGTTCACGGCAGGAAAGGACGTCCGCTATCGTGCCGCGCCCGAAGCTGTGGCTTCCCGCGCCGATCAGCGTTATCTTTATTGCCATGTTGGTCTCGCTTGAGTTTGATGAATTGAATCAGGAAACAATAGCGATCACGCAAATCCCGCCCGCCTGAGCGTTTCCATCGTCACGCCACCGTCCGCTTCATGCCCGCCGCCGGAAAGCAGGCGTTTGATCCACTTGCCGAGGATGTCGGTCTCGACATTCACCTTGTCGCGCTCGCCCTTCGAGCCGAGCGTGGTGTGCGCCAGCGTCGTCGGGATCAGTGCGACGGAGAACCCGTCCCTGCCCACGTCAACCAGAGTCAGGCTTATGCCGTCAATAGCGACGCTGCCCTTGGGAACCATCATTCCGGCTATCGGGGGCGCGGCGTGGAAGCTCATTGTGACCTGGCCAGGGGAGTCTTCACGCTTCGCAATCGTTCCGACGCCGTCAACGTGCCCCAGCACGAAATGCCCGCCAAGGCGGTCCCCGACCCTGAGAGAGCGTTCGCAGTTGACTCGCGATCCCGGCCCGAGACCGCCCAGCGTCGTCTTGCCCAGCGTTTCCGAGGCGACGTCGAATGCGGCGACGGTTCCACTCAATTGGGAAACGGTCAAACACGCGCCGTCAACTGCGACGCTGTCGCCCAGCCGCGTTCCATCGGCAAGCGCGCCGAGATCAATCTCCAGACGGCCCCTGCCTGCGCGGACCTGAAAGGCCGCGACGGGGCGGACGGCTTCTATGATGCCTGTGAACATTTGCGTCCCGCGCAAAGAAGAATCAGATCAGACCCGTCCTGCGAAGCCGGTGCGTCCTGTCCTTTCCGCGCTCACGCACGACAAGGGCGCCCGCCTTCATTTCGATTGATTTGACGCCGGTGAAGTTCGGCTCGATCGGGATGATGAACGCAAGGAAGCAAACCCGGATTTCCCCGCCTCCGTCAAGCCACTGATAGGTCGGAACGCCGAACAGTTTTGCCATCTCGACCGAGTCGCGCTTGGGAAGCGGGAAGGGGGTGTTGCCGAATTCCAGACCGCGCGTGACCTCCTTCTTGGACCACGGCTTGTGCGTCCTCACCATGTTCTCTTCCCAGATACCCAGCCAGGGATAGGCGAGCCGGGGCCAGACGTAACCGATCAGGACGCCCTGCTGCGGATTGGCGGCCGTCGCCCATGCGTATTCGGCGCGCTGATCCATCAGGACCGTAGTGAAGTCGCCGCTGCCGGGCTTTTCCGGATATACGCGCATGTTGACCGTCCCGCCATGTGAGCCGGGCGCGTTCGGCCAGCGGTACTCCTCGTTCTTCTTCAGCCTCTGGACCGGCGCAAAGGTGACCGGAAACGCCTTGCACTTCGTCCCCGAGCAGTCGAACAGCGTCACCCCGTGCTGGACGAACGGCTGGCCGACCGTCCAGTGCTGCGTCCACGTGAACGGTTTGTCAACCTTCTGGAGGTTTCTGACGCAGTCCTCGAAATAGAGTATGTTTTCGCCCTTGCGGACTTCGAGGCGCCTGCTGTAATCCATTCCGGCCTCCGGGAGCGTGCAGCCGTAGGTGGCCGCTGCGGATTGCTCGTCGGCTTCCTCGCCCGTCAACGTCCAATTGGTAACGCCGGTCTCGCCGTGGACCCTCATGCCGTGCGCGGCCTCTGCGGGCGAGGGCGGGCCGAAATTGCCGAGGCACACGTTATGCCCCGCAATGCTGGCCAGCAGGGGGGCTTCCGCCTTCGGTCCGTGGGATCGGACAAGCTGGTCGGCAGTCTTCTCCCCCGGCTCGCAGGTATTCCACAAAGGCTTCCACATCGGATTGACTTCGGATTCGTGAAGCCGCAGTTCCGCAATGTGCCCCCCGCCAAGCAGCGCGCTGGCGCGTATGCGGTCATTCTGAATCTGAATCGCCTTGCGGCCTTCGTAATCAGCCTGTGTTATCTTCATTTGCGTCCCTTCTTCATCTGGAGCCTTTGCGGATTCACTCTGCGGACATGGTCCACTCCGGCATGATGTCACGGACCAGCGCAGATTACAAAATCAATCCAATCATTCCCACGGCTTCAGCAGAACCTTTGCCGTCTTGCGCGATGCCGAAATCTCAAACGCCTCGCGAATCTCGCTCATCGGCAGGACGTGGCTTATCAAATACACCGCCAGCGGCGATTCCGCGATAACCTTCATCACGCGCGGGAAATCGTTCAGGTTGTAGTGCCACGACCCTATTACGGTCAAGCCTTTGCGGATCATGTCGGGGCTGACGCGCATCTTGAGATCGTCCCCGCACTCGCCGACGAACGCAACCGAACCGCGACGCCGGACGGCGTCAATGCACAGCCTTTCGGCCTGAACGGTTCCGGAACAATCAAGCGCGCAGTCAACCCCGGCTCCGCCGGTAAGCGCCTTGATCTTCTTCAGCGCGTCGTTGTCAGAGGGGTCAAAGACCGCTTCAACCCCCATCGCACCGGCCCGTTCGCATCGGTACGGTTCCGACTCGACCACGATGACGCGCGCGCCACGGAAACGGGCGTTGACCACCGCGCCAAGACCGACCGGCCCCGCCCCAGTGATGAGAACAGTCTTAAATGCGTCCAAACCCATTCGCTGGAAGGCTCCGAAAGACGGACCAAGCGCGCAAAGCGCGAGAGACGCTCTCTCGTAGGAAACCCCATCCGGAATCTTCGGCAGTATCCATGATGGTTTCAAGAGATACTGCGCCATCGTCGCGCTGCCTTCAGGCGATCCCGTGAAAGCTGTGAAATCGTGACAATGTTCGCAATGGATATACTCCCCGGCAACGCATAGATCGCACGCGCCGCAGGGATATTGCGGCATCACAACGACTCTGTCCCCGACGGAAACTTTGCACGGTTGCGCGACGGCCACGACTTCGCCGACGGCCTCGTGCCCCAGATATTCGATCCTGTGGCCGGCAAGGTAACTCTTGTATTCCGCGCACATCGGAGCGACGTGTACTTTGACAAGCGCCCAGTCGCGCGCGGGCTTCGGATCTGGAACCTCTACAAGCCCGGCCTGCCTCTGCCCCAGGATGACAGCCTTCTTCATTGTTTTCTGTCCTCACGAATTGCTCGGGTCAGCGCATCCGCCATCGGGCAAACTTATCAATCAACGCGGCGACGATGATCGCCGCGCCGAGGGCGACGTGTTGATAATGGGCGGAAATGTCAGAAAGACGACACCCATTCTCAAGCGCGATGATGAAGAGCATTCCGGCGATGGTTCCCAGAACGCCACCTTCTCCGCCCATCAGGCTGGCCCCGCCGATGACGACTCCTGCGATGACCCGCAATTCCCAAAACTGGCCGGAAGTCGGCTGCCCGCTTTCAAGTTCTGCGGCCAGCATGACGCCGCTCAGCCCTCCCAGAATTCCGATCAGAATATAAATCATCATCAGTGTGCGATTTATAGGAACGCCTGAATGAAACGCCGCATCACGATTGCTGCCTATTGCAAAGGTGTAACGCCCGAGCGGAGTCCAGTGCAATATAAAGGCGCAAATGAGGACTACGACCAGCATGATCGCTATGGGTATCGGAATCCCGCCCGGCAGATCGCCCATGTAAAGATGGGAGAAGTTGGCAGGGATGTTCTCGGAAACAGGCATTGCATTGGTCATGACGAGGACCGCGCCCCTGATCGCGCTCATCATGCCGAGGGTCACAATGAATGGAGCGATTCCGCCGAACGAGATCAACGCGCCGTTCACAAGTCCGCAGAGAGCGCCTGTTCCCATGCCGGCAAGAATCCCCATCAACACGCTGCCCGTGCCTGACGCCGCCATCGCGCAGGTCACGCCGCTGATGGCTATGACCGATCCCACGCTGAGGTCTATCCCGCCGCTGATAATGACGAACGTCATGCCCATCCCGACGATGACCGCCGGGGACGTCCGAGTTATCACGTTTAATGCGTTGGATTTTGTCGGGAATGTATCCGGAGCCTTTATGGAGAACACCGTCAGTAGTATCGTCAGGCCGAGGAACGGAAGTATGAGCGTGAGTTTCTTGCGCATCGTCTAATCGTTCTTCGGGGAAGGAGCCTGCACGAGCGCCAATTCCGCGATGTTGCGGGCGAAGAGTTCGTGAACCTGGCGCATGAGCGCGAGACGGTTCAGGCGAACCTTCTGATCCTCCACGTTCACGAAAACCTTGTCGAAGAAATCATGAACAGGTTCGGCGAGGGCGAGATATTCATTCGCCGCAGCCATGTATTCACCTTTTGCCGATGCCGCCTCAATTCCTTCAGAAATGGCGCAAAGACGCGAGAAGAGGGTCTTCTCTTCGGCCTGCTGCATGAGGGATTCCTCGGCGACAGCCGGCACGTCCCCGACGGAACGATAAATCTTGTATGTGCGCTCGACAACTTCAACCAGCGCCCCCCACCAGGCCTGCCTAGTCATGGCATTCATGGCGTCAAGACGCCTCCAGTAGTCGGGGATGGACATCCCGGCGAATCCACAGGCAAGTACGGCCTGGATGAAGTCGTGCCTGTATCCCCGGTCGGTCGCCATCTGGCTTGCGCGGTCAGCCATGAATTCCACAACCTTGCTAACAACATCGTCAGGATTATCCGTCTTGCGCGGCAGCAATCCGACGGCCACTCGAGCAGCGTCACCGGGACGAAAGTCAACGCCTGCCAGCTCGATTATGCGCAGGATGCCCAGAGCGCAGCGCCTCAGCGCATATGGATCTTGCGAACCGGTGGGGATCAGGCCGACAGCGAAGCACGCCGTGATTACGTCCAGTTTGTCCGCCACGCTGACAATGCTTCCAGGAATGGTAGCGGGCAGCGCGCCTTCAGCAGAACGCGGCAGGTAATGCTCCTCAATTGCCGCCGCAGCGCCGGGCGTTTCGCCGTCGGCAAGGGCATAAAGCCTTCCCATCGTTCCCTGCAAGGCGGGGAATTCGAGAACTGTGCCGGTTACAAGGTCGCATTTTGACAACATTGCGCCGCGGAGAGCATCCTCCCGATCCTGCGGACCACAGCGGAAGACATTGTCCGCAAGCCATCCGGATATGTCGCGGATGCGCTCTGATCGCTGGAGGTTATCGCCAAGGTTCTTCAGGAATTGAACGCCGCTCATCTTCTGAATTCGTGTGTGCAGGGGTTTCTCGCGGTCTTCCTCCCAGTAAAAACGCGCGTCCTCAAGCCTTGCCTGAAGAACGCGCTCATTCCCGCCCCTGACAACATCCGCCTGCTCTGCCCCGCGATTGGTCACGACCAGGAACTTATTAAAGAGCCGCCCCGATGAATCGCGTATGGGGAAGTATCGCTGATGCCCCTTCATGGCTGCGACAATGATCTGCGGCGGAAGGTCGAGGTAGCGCTCGTTGAATCCACCCTCAAGCGCGTTGGGAAATTCGACCAGGAATGTTACTTCCTCAAGCAGGTCTTCCTCTTCAAATTTCCCGCCTCTGTAGGAAATCAGCTTTTCCAGTTGTTCGCGTATGATCCTCTTGCGTTCCTCGTGATCGGCGATGACAAAGACGTCGCGCAGGCTCTTCAGATAAGCGTCAAGATCGGCGGATGAGATTGATACACGCTGACCGCTCATGAAAGGATGCCCGGCGGAAGTCCGACCCGCTGAAACTCCATTAATCTCAACGGGCAGTATCTCCTCGCCGAAGAGCGCAAGGAGGCTGCGTATTGGGCGAGCGAAGGTGAAACGTGTTGAAGTCCAGTACATTGACTTCGGGAAGCGCACTGACTCAGCGACCGATTTAAGTATCTGGGGAAGAAGTTGAACCGCCGGAGCGCCCGGTGTCCTGATCTCGACAACGACGTAATCGCCCTTGGGCAGACTTTTTACGCGCAGGTTCTCGACCGAAACACCCAGTTTCTCTGCGAAGCCTCGCCCGGCTTTTGCAGGCTTGCCGTCGGAGTCGAAGGCGACTCTCGCAGGCGGGCCGGTCACTTCCTCAACCTTTTCAGGTTGTGTTTCCGGAACGCCTGAAGCGAATATCGCAAGGCGCCGGGGGGTGCCGACGGCATCAATCCGGTTGGACACAAGGCCATGCTCGGAAAGCCTTGCGGCAAGCGCGGACTTCATCTGATCCAATGCCGGACGAATGTAACCGGCCGGGATTTCCTCTGATCCGATCTCGAAAAGCAGATTCCTTTTCATTACCGAAAAGGGCCGGCTCAGGAGCCGGCCCTCCCTTATCATTCAATGAGAGTGTAATGCGTTGGGATGAGAAAAAGAGTCACGGGGCCTTCTTTTCAGCGCCTTCAGGCTCGCCCTTGCCGGGGGCGTTTTCATCCGCTTTGCCGGCTGGCTTTGTTCCCGGCTTCCTGCCCTTCTCGGGGCCTTTCTTGTCCTGGTCCTGGCGTTTGCCCATCTTGACTCCGGATTCGCGCATCTTCTGCTCGAAGGAGTTGCGTTCCTTTCTCCATGCGCGCCTGGCCGTCAGAAGTTCCTCCTGCTTTGCAAGAAAGTCTCCGGCAACCTTCTTCAATGGTTCCAAGGCTGCCTTCGCCTGTTCGTCCCCGGACGCTTCCGCAGCCTTTTCAGCTTCAGACAGAAACTGGTTGCAGTCAAGGATTTCGCGGGAGATTTCGTAAGCGAACCAATTTTCTCCGAGCGCGAAATCAATTTTCCTGGCAACGGCTTCCTCCCCGGCCTTTTCTGCCTCAGCCAGGCGATCGTAAAGTTCGGCGCGCTCCTTCAACACCGCAACGACTCGCTCTCCGGCCTGTCGGCAGACCGGCGTCATGGCTTGCAGCTTCTGTTCCATCCCATGGGCCTGCTGCGCCGCCCATTCGCGTCCTTCCTTGAAGTCCTTCAGACGCTGTGCGCGCCACTGCTCGACTCTGACTTTCCAACGCTCGCCGCGTTCGGGGTTGTCGGGTTTGCCGGTGCCCGGGCCGACTTCGACAGCCTCCGGAGCCTTGCCGCCCTTCTTTGCGCCGGGGTCCGGCGCGGCGGCGTCCTGAGCGTTGGCATTGAACGTAAAAATCAAAATCGCAAATGCAAAAAGCAGTTTGTCCTTCAACATGGCTCTGACCCCATTCAAAAAAGTGTTGTGAATGGCGCAATGTCCCCGACGGGAAAATGTGTGTCGTCATTTGCCCATTAACCGCGGGGATTATAGCCTTGCGGCGAACCTCTGTTCAATATCCAGCCCAAAATCCAGAACATGGCTTCTCCAGCGGCCTGTGTATCTTTATGCAAGAATCAGTCGGCTTCCATTCTCAAAATGAGGTTGTTCCCTCCGCGCAGATGAAAGAGTTGAAATAAATGGGAATGCCATTAATTAAGCCCCCGTGAAGCGTCATGGCCGGCGAAGGAGATTCATGCTTAAGGTTGACTGTGTATTGACACCCGCCCGATCTCAGATAGCATGAACCTGTGAAGCAGCGATCCCGCCGTATGAGAGATAAATGCAGCTCCGAAGCTCAGACCGATTGAGTTGAACATGAAGTTGAAAGGATGACCGAATGACCAGCCTTTTCATCGCCGTAACATTATCCACCATAACTGCCGCCACACCCGTCAACGTGATTTTTGACACCGACATCGCTTCCGACGTTGACGACGTAGGCGCGCTGGCGACGCTGCACGCTCTGGCGGACAGGGGGGAGGCGAACATTCTCGCCACGGTGGTATCGGCTGAACATGAATGGTGCGCGCCGTGCCTGAACGCGCTGAATGGATATTTCGGCCGCCCCGGCATCCCCGTCGGGCGAGTGCGCCTGGACGAGCGACGCAGGAAGGCGCTGGGGCATCCGTCGCGATATGCAAAGGGTGTCGCGGAGTCCCTGCCCCGTTCGCTGACGACCTCAGAGGATGCCGAAGACGCAACCGCGCTCTACCGGCGCATTCTGTCAAAGCAACCCGACAAATCGGTGGTCATTGTCACGGTCGGATTTCTTACAAACATGGCGGACCTGCTTGATTCAAAGCCGGACGACAAGAGCGACTTGAATGGCGCTGACCTTGTCCGCAGGAAGGTGAGCCACTGGGTCTGCATGGGCGGCGGGGCTGGAGATATCAGGGAGTTCAACCTTCTCTCCGACGCGCCGTCCTCCGTGCGCGCCGTCAGGGACTGGCCCTCGCCGATAACCTTCTCCGGTGCGGAAATCGGCGTCAAGATCATGACGGGGGCGGGACTGAGCGTCTTTCCTGAAAGGAATCCTGTACGGATGGCCTACACGCTGTTTCACGAGGGGACGCTTAGAAACAGGGAAAGCTGGGACCAGACGGCGGTTCTTTACGCCGTCTGGGGGCTGAAGGGAGATCTTTCCAGCGTCTGGAACATCGGGCGCGGAAGAACGACGGTCCATGAAGACGGATCAAATACGTGGGAACCGGATCCGAAAGGCCCGCATGCATATCTAATCGAAAAGATGCCGCCGAAGGATGTTGCCGGGATCATAGAAAGCCTGATGATGGAGGCATGCCGCAAAGCGTCGGGAAGATAACGTTGGGCATGTGTTCTATAACTATCGCTCAGCCCCTTGCGCAGGCATCGGCTTCATATCTTCGTGTCCATCTCCATCTGCTAAAAAATCATGCCCCCCATCTCACCGTGAAGATGCTTTTCACGAAAAGAAGCCATTCATTACCACTCTGGCAGATACGGCGCCTCGCTGCAACATGCTCATGGCTTGCCGCCCGTTACGCCGTCAAGCAACCCCGTCTTCTTCATCCATGTTTGACAGAATTCGGGCCATTTCGATATTGCGTGCGCGGAAGGACGCAAGCCGTATCCGTGCCCGCCGGTCGGAAAAACGTGCAACTCCGACGGCACTTTCGCCCTCTTCAGCGCCATGTAATACAGAATGCTGTTCTCGACCTTGATGCTGTCGTCCTGTGTCTGAATCAGGATCGTCCTCGGCGTCGCTTGGGTGACCTTGAATTCATCCGCCAACCCGTTCAATTCCGCGTTTGCAAGATAAGCCGGATAGATGAGCATGGCGAAGTCCGGACGGCAACTCAGGTTGTCCGCCACGTCCACTCGCGAATAACTTCTTTTCTCGAAATCCGTGGAAGCGCGCGCGGACAGGTGCGCCCCGGCGGAGAATCCGAGTATACCGACCCGCTTCGGATCAATGTCCCATTCGCCGGCCTTCTGCCGGACCAGCCCGAACGCCCGCTGAACGTCCTGAAACGCGCCTTCTCTGTTGCCCGGCACGCGATACTTCAGGATGATCGCCGTCACGCCGATCGAGTTGAGCCATTCGGCAACCTCGATGCCCTCATGCGTGAAGGCCAGAATGTTGTACCCTCCCCCCGGACAGACGACGACGGCCGGGCCGGGTTTGACGCCGCCCTTCGCGGGGAAAAGCGTGATTGTCGGCTCGCTTACGTTCGTCACGCGTGTTATGCCGTCGCCCGTCGGAGGCATGATCTTCTCAGGCTCCACCGCCTTCATCCCCGGCGCGCCGGCCGGCCAGAGAGAGACAGTCGTCCTGCCGGGACATAATTCTTCCGCCGCGGCGATCTGGCCGACCACGAACGCCAGAGCTGCAACGACTGTCGCCGCAATAATCACATGACTCATCCCATGCTCCTTTGGAAGCGGACCGGATCTTGTCTGCGGATCTTTCAAAATTCCACTTGAAGCCGCATCGCAAAGATATCCGTGTCGCCGATATCTTCAAGATGCGCCCGGATATAGTTCCACGAAACAACAATGTTCGGGTTGAGATGCCAGTTAAGACCGAGCGTGACGTCCTGCATCTCGCCGCCGCTCTTGACTTCCTCATCGCTCAAGTCCAGGTAGGCGTATCTTGCTGCGACTTCCCACGCTCCGATTCCGTCCTCATCCAGGAAATTCTTCTTCGGCTTGGTTCTGACAAAAAACGCTGACTTCTTGTTGTACGCCTTGTTCTCGCCCGTCAGGAAGTAACCCGCCTGAGCATACCATCCCCAGAAATCGGCATTTCCTTTGTCAGACACGTCGCAACGCGCCGCAAATAACTCGCTTTGAAGCGACAACGGCCCTAAGACAGCCGCAGTTTCTGGTCCGACCAGAAATTCCCGGTCAACGTCAGAAACGCTTGTTTTGACGTATTTGTCTACAAGATGGCACTCCGGCCTCTGTGAATATGAAACGGAGTCTGGATCGCGGTAGCTGGCTCCCATGCCGAGATGAACCAGCCGCCGTCCCTCTTCGCCGTAGAGCGGCAGGCATGTCAATCTTCCTGTTGCGTTCATGCCGCCTTCCCGCGTCCCTCTGCCGTAATCGTCCGTCTCGCGAAAAACGCCCAAAGCCCAGGTAATGCGGTCTTCTACGTAGCAGTCCCCAACCTGGGCGCCGACGTTGCGGCCAGGGGCCAGAACACTTGGTAATGATTTTTCCATGAACGTGTCATATTTGCATGGGATCATGTAGTCGAGACCGAACGGCTCCTTGAAATGCCCGACTTGCACATGCCCGATAACCGGGATCTGCCTGACTGCCACGCACATGTCATGCAGCTTAGCGTCTCCACCCGCGACTTCGACCATGGCCTTGTATTCATATCGCTCGTAGATGGTTCCCAGACTGTCGAAGCGAATCCGGCGAAACTCGACGCCGTCTTCCTGATCGCCAATGCGCTTCTTTGTCTCGCTGTCTTCGTCTATGAAAACCCAGTCATTCTGGACAAGCAGGCCAAGACTAATGTCGAAGGCCCCGTCGGTGCTCTTGATCTTCAATCCGTCCTTCCAGAAAACGTCAAGCTCTCCAGTCTTCTTCTCGTCCGCCTTGTCTTTCTTCAGTTCGTCCACTTCCTCCCGCAGGTCCGCTACTTCCTTCTTCAGTTCATAGAGTTCCTGCTTGGTATCGTCTTTCGCGTCGGCATTCGTGTCGCCGGCTTCTTCTCTGGACAGCGCGACAGTTTCATCAGCAGCCGCGCCTACAAAAGCCGGAAAGATAGTCAGACACCAGACCACGGAAATCACTACGTTCACAACCCGCTTCATCGCCACAGACTCCTTATCTTGAGCTCAACCAAGCGCTTCTCCTCCATCGCCCGATCTGCGCTGAAACCTATCAGGTGCCCGTTGACGGAATCCTCGACGCTCGTGCAGGCAATGGACGGCTCCGCGCCTCGGACAAACCTGACGAAGTCCCCGACAAGCCGCAGATCGCCGCCCCCGTGGCCGCCGAACGCGCCGTGCATGTCTCCGCCCTTCGTAAGGTCAACAACCTGCTCGGAATACTCGCGCCCCGGGCGGGCGTCAATATGCCGGATGACGAAGCGGTTGTCCTCGAAAACTCCCTGAATCTCCCCCTTTGAGCCGATCAGGTGAATCGAGCGCGACGGACGCGCCGACCCGCCGACCATGTTATGCGTCGCCGTAGAACCGTCCTCGAACTCGATGGCGACCGACTGGTGGTCAACAACTTCGTTGTCGCATCGCCACATACAGCGTCCGTGCGGGTTGTCGGTCCGCAGGGATTCGACCTTCTGTTCCAGCGTCGGGTTGGGAATATGCTCTAATCCGCTCCAGACGTAGAAGCTCCACCGTTCCGGGTGGTCTATGTAAATTTTCATGGCCGAGTAGGGACATTCCTTCTCAATCCGGCAGTCAACCAGGCAGCGCGTCCCCGCCCCGTCCGGCGCCTTCTCAGGCCTGAACTGCATGTTGCATCCGAAGGAGGCGACAGCTCGCGGCGCGACACCGCTTTTCATCCAGACGACCAAGTCAAGGTCATGACAGCACTTCGCCATGAGCATCGAGGAATGACACACGTCCTTACGATTCCATTTCCCGCGCACGAAGGCGACACTCATATGGTGGTAACTGACGTGTTCGATTGTCTGGACGTTCACGATCTCGCCAATCTCGCCATCCGCCACCTTCTTCCGTATGGCATAATAGAAAGGCGCGTATCGCAAGACATGGCAGATCATGACCTTGCGACCATTTTCCCGGCTCGCTTTCAACAGTCGCCAAATCTCGTCTTCGTTGGTGGCGAAAGGCTTTTCCAGCAGGATGTCATACCCAGCTTCGAGCAGTGGCAGCGAGGTTGGCACATGCTGGTCGTCCATGGTCGCATTGATGGCCGCGTCAGCGAATTTCGGGACCGATGCAAGCTCCTCGGACGTTGCGAAGCACCTCTCAGGCGGGATTCCGTAGAGTTCGGCGACCTGACGCCGCCGTCTTTCAATCGGATCCGCCACCCCGACAATCCTGAACTCGCCGGGATTGTGCTTCGCGTAAGCCGCGTAGACGAGCGCCCTGTGGCCTGCTCCAACTACAACAGCGCTAACGGGTTGTGACATGATGCCTTTCAAGGATGAGTTCTGAATCAGGACCTGTTGCCCGATTCTGCCATGTCCCTACTTTCCTGAAAGCCGCGAGGCTGCAACAACGGCGTCGCGCACTGCCTGAACCGGTCCTGCGGCTGGCGCGTTCTGAACCTTGTCATAACGCAATTCGCCAAGCGCGGCCTCCAGCTTCTCCATCGCGGCCTTCGCTTCTGCATTCTGCGAAGCGCCGAGGGTCTCTCTCAAAATTCTGATCTTTTCGAATCCCTCAATGCCCTCGCGCAGCATCTCGAACCGGATCGAGGTTCGCGCTCCGGGGTAGACGAAGAAGCAATCGCCCGCAGGCCATGTCACGAAACTCGTGTCATGGAACGGATTCTCAACCCAGGAATCATGCGCCCAACGCAGGAATCCGGTGTAATGCATGGCTGCGGCATACAGCCCCTGCCATTCGGATTCAGCCGGGGGCGAGAACGTGAAAGTATTAGGCTTGGCCGGTCCGCAGCAGACGTAGAATGTTGTCGGGAGTCCTTTTGCGGTACGTTCTTTCGCCAAAGCCGGATCAAGCGGGGGAGTGATGAACACGCACCAGTCGTCAATCTGATCTTTGAGTTCCGGATGGTTGCCGCCGGCAAGCGCTATCTTGAGTTTGGGCGAGGCGGACCGGAGAAGTTTTATCATCGGCTTCATCATCTCCGGCGGGCGTTCGTCCATCGCAATGGCCGTCTTTCCGAGCCAGCCCTTCGATTCCAGGTGCGCGGCGAAATCGGCAAGAAACGGTCCCCAATGCTCCGCATAAGGCGCAGTTCCCGGTATCGCAAATACGGCAGCGTAATCTCCAGTCTCCTCCTCAATGTAGCGGAAACTATTGGTCCATGGAACCATCGAGTAGCAGCTTATCTGTTTGGTAATTCCGCACTTATGGCAGAACTCCACGTATCTGTCAAAGACGGCGTAGTCGTATTTCCAAGAGCCGTTCTTGCAGTGAATCCACTTGATCATTGACTCGTAAGGATCGAATGTCTGCGTCCCCCACGGGTGATGAACAATGGATGTTGTGATGCACTTCTGCCCCGCCTCTGCAAGCATTCGCATGTGAGGCTCCATGATCGCAAAATGCGCATCTGACCAAGGCTCCACGCCGTGGAAACGCGCGATGGCAAAGGGGTTCTGCCAGAGATCAAGATGGAATGTCCACTGCGAAGGTTCGGGCAATACAGGCGAGAGGACTTCCAGATCAACGTCGAATGTGATTGCTGCCGCGCCTTTTGCCCGCGCAGTTACGGAAGTCCTGTAATCTCCGGGGGTTGCGTCACGCGGGATATCAACCGAGAACCACACCGGCCGCGCCGAGGCGGAGGGGATGTCAATCTCCCCGGCGTGATCAATTATGTCCGGCATTAGCTTCCCGTCGGCCAGCGTGTATCTGACGAATTGCGCCTTGACGCGCTCGGACGGTATTTCTCCGGCTTGCTCCGACCTCAAGGGCGCGCAGGACAGCCTCAGTTGCTTCAATCCTTCGCGCGACCAGAGCACAAACTGGGCATTCACTCTTTCTCCGCGCCAACCTGACAACTTGCATTTCATCTGCCCTTCCGCGGCAGGGACTTCATTGCGCGGGTAACGGACATCTGTTGATGCTACCGTCCCACGCAAGCCTTGCTCGATTTTGGCCCATGCCTCGCGCATTCTTTGTTCTTCCCGGAGTTGATCCTCGCCCAGCAGATAGCCCTCGATTTCGACAATGTGCCCTCCCGCCCTATCGCTTTCGGAATTGTGGACGAAAGTAACGCGAACCTGGCTGACGTTTCTGGTCGGGAAACGGTAGAACTCGCCGTCGGGACCGGCGGGGCGCTTGTTGTCCCGCATGTCTGCAAGCATCTCCCATTTCTCGCCGTCGCTTGAGCCTTCGATGATGTACTGGTAATAACGCCTGCCGTTCCAGAAGGTCCAAAGCCGTATCGTGTTGATATCGGACGGTTTCGGGAGCAGAACGGTCAGGAACACGGGGATATTCTCAGCCGCCCAGTGTTCCCCTTCGTTATCGCGCTTGCCGTTGACTGCGAATTGCGGAACCCGGTCGCTCCAATGTTGTGACGCCGCCACTTTCGCGTTCAGGAAAAGGTTGTTGGCCGGGACAAACGCCGAGGGATCGGACGGTTCATATTCCGGGTGAGCTTTGATCTGAGCCATCAGCGGGAAACCTCCGTGGAAAAGCAGTAAAGCCAGCAGCGCCGCTGCCGGCGACAGTTTCAGAATTCTTGGTTGCGGCGTGAAGAAAGCCATGTGAAATCCTCCATTTCCCGGGCGCTCGCGCGCCGGCGATGCCCGACAGACGGATTTCATACCACCATCAGTTCTTTGTTGCAATGTGAAGGGAGAGCCGGGGATCATGAAAATCGTTGCATGAAACACCGGGTCGTGTTACTCTGTGAAATGCCGCGGAGTGCGGCGAGAGAGGAAATCTGCGGGCCGAGTCAGGCCGGCAGAGAAGTTGAAGTATGTCCATGGAGGATGTCACGGTTTGAAAACCGCCTTTCTGGTTGAACTGCAGGGACAGGAACCGGGCAGGCGGCATTCCCTGCGGCAGGATCGCAAGACAACAATTGGAAGAGCGCCGCAGAATGATATTGTTCTTATGACGCCGTCCGTATCCAGGCAACATTCCGAAGTGGAATACAGCGGGAATCAATGGATTCTTCGTGATATGGGAAGCGCCAAGGGCACGATGCTGAACGGCAATGTTGTGGAAGGGGAATCTCCTCTTCTGGCCGGCGACGTCATCAAGATCAGTCAGACTGTATTGAAATTCGTGATGATTGACGAGGGCGGAGAGCTTGACGAGGGCATTCTGGCCATCCACGCTGCTGCCAGGGCGCCGGTTACCGCCGCCGCTCAGGGAGGGGGAGCATCCGGAGCCGCGTCTCTTGACGCCATACGGGCAAGGACCCGCATGGAGCAGGAGGAGGGCGCGCACGAACGCCATGAGGCCCGCCCGACAAAGAGCGAAAAGGCGGCAAACCCGGCTGTCCGCAAGGTCTTTTTCATCTGGGCCGGTCTGATTGCCATCCTGTGCGTGGTCGCGCTGTTACTGTTCTTTTCCCGCACATTTAAACTGGATCGCCGCAAGAAAGAATATGCCGCCCTTGAAGCAACTTCGGACGAGGCTTTGAAACAGGCCGAAGCCAAGACGTCAAGCAAGGCAGAGGACATGCCGGCGGCGATGGATGCGATGAAACAGGTAATTGAAAAATATCCGGACACAAACGCGGCGAAGACCGCCCTGTCGCGCATCCCCCAGATACGATCCGAGCGCGAGCGGAAGGTTTGGCGGGAGTTCGGCGAATACCAGGCCGGAATCGGGACGATACTCGAGGATAACCGCTTTGCAGACGCGATGCGGGGATACAAGGCGCTGGCATCGAAGAACAGCGATTACCCCTGGCTGGAGAGCGCGACAGAAAAGGAATGCGCTTACATCCTCAAACGAGCCGAACTGGCCGCCGAGGACATCGGAAAGCGCGCCCGCGCAATGGTTGAAGAAGGCAGAAAGACCGACGCCGTCCGGTTGTGCCGGGCGCTGGCGGAGAGGATCGGCATTCCAGACGTAAGCCAGAAGCTGAATGCCCTGGCCGATGAGATTGAATCCGGCAAGTCCGGCGGATAAGCCCGCAGCCGGGCTGCATGGATTAGCAACGGAGCACGCAATGGCGAAGAAGCTGAGGACAAACGAAGAATTCCTGGTGGTGCAGTCCGTCATAGGCGAGATCAGCAGCCCGGTATTTGGCGACGCCATCTACAGAATCACAGCGTCGGGCCAGCCCGTGGTTCTGCACGGCGTCGGCGGTGTGAGCTATAACGTGCTGGTCGGCCACAGCGCTACCAGATGGGTGGGAGACCACGTTGAGCCGGGAGTCAGCGTGAAGAACAAGGACGGCCCCTCCAACAACGCCTTCAACACCCTTAGCTGCGTCGGCAACACGGCGACCGTAGTCTGCGGAGACGCCAAGGGGGCCAGGGGGATCGTCACCGGCAAGCACGGCGGCATAGAACACGTCCTTGTGGATTTTCCGTCCGCGGTGATGGACAAACTGGTCATTGGGGACAAGGTGCAGGTTAAGGCGACCGGGCAGGGGCTTGCTCTGCTTGATTTTCCGCAAGTGAAGGTTATGAACGTCTGCCCGGACGTTCTTTACAAGATGGGGCTGACGCCCCGCAAGGATCGTCTGGAATGTCCGGTCGCCCGGATAGTTCCCGCCGCCGTCATGGGCAGCGGGCTGGGCAGCAGCGTCTGCCAGCGCGGCGATTATGACATTCAACTCTTTGACCAGGCGACAACCGAGGAATACGGGCTGAAGTCTCTGAGACTGGGCGATTTCGTGGCGATTGTTGACGCCGATCACTCATTCGGCAGGACCTACCGGAAAGGCGCGGTCAGCGTCGGAATCGTGACCCACTGCGACTGCGTCATAGCTGGACACGGTCCGGGGGTGACAACCATACTCAGCTCCCCGGACGGGATACTCCTGCCGGTCGTCAACAAGCGGGCCAACATTGCGGACATGCTTGGAATCGGCGCATGCAGGAAAACCCGCGCCAGAGCCAGGAAATAGGAAAAAGGAAACGCCTCCGGAACGCGCGCCATGGCCAAACAGATGAGACCAAAGGAATTCGGCAAATTCATGCTCGAAGAGCATATGGGCCGGGGCGGCATGGCCAGCGTCTACCGGGCTATTGACACCGAAACCAGCAGGACGGTCGCTGTAAAGATATTCCAACTGACTGAGGAGCGCGGTCCGGACGTGGTAAAACGCCTCAGAGACCGCGAAGTCCGGATGCTGATCGCCTGCGAGCATCCGAACATTGTGCGATATTTCGAATCCGGCGAGGTTGGGGACAATTATTACTATGTAATGGAGTTTGTTCAGACCAGCCTGGCCATCCGGATGCGGCACGGGCCGTATCTGGAGTTGAATGAGAAGGTCAGCGTGATTAAACAGACCGCCGCGGCGCTGGCGGCCGTTCACAGGACGGGCGTGGTTCATCGTGATGTGAAGCCCGGAAACATTCTCCTTGACGATTCGCCGGAACTGGGGCTTCGCGTAAAAATCACGGACCTGGGAATCGCCAAGAACGTGGTTGAGACCGATATCGCCCAGACTTTGGGAAAGAAAATCCCCGGCACGCCCAAATACCTGGCTCCTGAACAGATAAAACTCCAGCCCGTTGACGGACGGGCGGACATTTTCGCCCTCGGCGTAATGGGTTTTGAGATGCTTTCGGATGAGACGCCATTCACCGCGGACTCGCCGGACGATTACCTCAAGGTTAATTGCGAACAACAACCCAGATCGCTGAAGGAGGCCAAGCCGGAACTGCCCGACACGCTTTGCAAGGTCATCATGAAATGTCTCGAAAAGGACAGGGAAAAGCGCTACGACGCCGAAATCCTGTGCGATGACCTGCAACGGGTCGAAGATTTCATGATCACCGGGCTTCCCATACCGCCCACCTCCCAGGTTGGCAGCGTTTTCTATGAGGCCCCTCCGGAGGTGGAAGCCCAGGTTCAGCCAATTCCCGTGGCGCTCTGGGCGGTTTCGATACTGATTTTCGTCGCGGGCCTCGCGCTTCTTGTTTTCGGTCTGAAGCCGCTTCCGCCCGCGCCAGCCAGGCCGAAGGCATCTATTGCCGACCTTGTGGAACTTCCCCCGCCCACCGGGTCACAGCTTCTGGAACAGGCTCAGGCAGCGGTAAAGGAACGCGCATTCTGGGACGCCTACGGACTTCTCAGCCCAATCCGCAGGGATGACAAGTCCGAAGGCATGGACGCCGTCGCCCTCGAGAAAACAGAAAAGCAGGTCCACGCCATCCTGGGCGCGCCCCTGGCCAAAGAAATTGAGACTCTTCTGTCCGAAAACAAACCGCGTCGCGCACAACTGGCGCTTGAGCGCCTACAGGACCTTTTCCCGCAACATCCATCCATACCGGACCTTGGAAACAGACTCCGAGAAATGGACAAAGCGCTTACCACCGGGGCGGCTAAGACGGAATTGGTCGCCAGAGTGCAGCAGCTTGAATCCCAGGGCAAGCGATCTGAAGCGTTCGACGCCATCGTCGCCTTCGGCTCCGGAAGCGCGGACCTTGGATCGGAGCAGACCGCAAGCCGGATGGCCTCAGAATATCTCAATACATGGGGCGCCGGGCTGCTCAAGGGAACGACTGACGAAGCGTCCTATCCCGCATTTGAGAAAGCATTGCTCAAATACCAGGAGTTGAAATGGCCGGACAAGGCCGAAGATGTCCGGTTCAAGTTCTGGATTGAGAAAGCCCGGGCGCAATTGAAGGCGGAACGCGCCCCGAAGGCGCTGGAATACATTGTCAGGGCCGAGGGACTGGCATCAAAACCCGCCGATAAAAACGCAGTGGAAACCCTTAAGGCTGAATGTCTTTTGAAGCTGAGGGAGTTCCCGATTTCATATGATGAGTTTGCCGCAAAGACCAGGGAGTCAGGATTCGGCGGAGCCATGTGGCGGGCGATGTCCGGGCAGGGAATCGAGATCAAGGAAAAAGAGGGCAGGCTGGAAATCGGGGGTAATGCCGCCGCGCTGCGTCCGGGATCCCCGACCGGTCTGGAAACCGCCCGTCCGATTGACAATCGGGCTTTCCAGGTCACCGCCAAATTCAAGGCTTCGCTTCCCCCGCCATCGTCTTCCGATCAACCGCAGTTTGTAGCCGAGGTCCGCGGTGACAGAAACACATGGGTCCAGTTATGGTTCGGCAAGGACGGTTATCAACTTTCCATCTCCGACGGCAAGAACAAACCGACCGTCAGCCCCGCAAGCCCAGCCTTCGGCAATGAGGGCGAGGCGTTCACTGAAATTTCGCTGATGCACAATGATATTGATCAAAAATTGGAGGTGAAAATCGGCGGCAAAACGCTCCCCAGAAAGGACCTGAGCATGGGGGGCAACCTACAGGTCAGATTCTACGTCCTGAACCCCGGCAACGGGAACTACAGCGTCGAGGTCAGGGACCTTGAAGTGAAAAAGCCATACTGATATCCAGATGTGCGGCATCTGCGGCATCGCATCAGTCTCGCGCAACCGACTGCCCGATCCGAATGTTCTGAAACGGATGTGTTCTCTTCTTGCCCATCGGGGGCCGGATGGAGAGGGAACCTATTTCACCGCGAATGCCGAAGGTTCGGCGCTCAGCTGCGCTCTGGGCCATCGCAGGTTGAGCGTCATTGACCTTCAGACCGGCGCCCAGCCGATGGCCAACGAAGACGGCTCCGTCCGTATCGTATTCAACGGGGAAATCTATAATTATCGAGAGCTTGCCCGCCAACTTGAATCGGGCGGCCACAGACTCCGCACCAGGTCCGACACCGAGGTTATCCTCCACCTTTACGAGGACAAGGGGGAGGCGTGCGTCGAATACCTGCGAGGGATGTTCGCCTTCGCGCTTCTGGACGAGAGGAAGGGCTGCGTCCTACTCGCCCGCGACAGGCTCGGCAAAAAGCCGCTTTTCTACCGGCTGGACGAGGCGGGCGGGACGCTCGCGTTCGCCAGTGAATTGAAGGCTCTGCTGGCTGATCCGGGAATGCCGCGCCGGGTTGATCCTGAAGCCATTGACGCATTCCTTACATACCAATACGTCCCGCATCCCCAGTGCATCCTGAAAGACGCGCGGAAGCTGCCGCCCGCGCACACGCTGCTCTGGCAGGACGGACGAGCAACCCTCCGGCGATACTGGCGTCCGGTGTTTGAGCCTGATAACGCCATGTCGGAACAGGATGCGGTCGTGGAACTGAAATCCCTGCTTGAGGAATGCGTCCGTCTCAGGCTCATCAGCGACGTTCCGCTGGGCGCGTTTCTGAGCGGCGGGCTTGATTCCTCAATCACCGTCGCCCTCATGTCGGCGCTGAGCAACAAGCCGGTCGAGACCTTCAGCATCGGCTTCCGGGAGAAGAAGTACAACGAACTCGAATATGCCGGCATGGTCGCCCGCAAATTTGGGACAAAGCATACGGAATTCATGGTCAGCCCGGACGCCATGTCCGTCCTGCCCCGGCTCGTATGGCATTATGACGAACCTTTCGCCGATTCTTCGGCGATACCGACATTTCTGCTTTCCGAGCTGACACGCCGTTCTGTAACCGTCGCTCTTACTGGCGATGCCGGAGATGAATGCTTCGCCGGTTACCCGCGCTATAAAGCGTTGTGGCTGGCGTCACAAACAGATGCGCTGCCGAAAGTCCTGCGCCGCGCGCTTTATTCCAAGCTCTGGCAGGAGCTGCCGGCGTCATCCGAGCCGAAGACACTGAGGCGACGTCTGAAGCGCTTCGCTGCCGGGGGGATGTTGACGCCGCGCGAGAGATACATGTCTTTCATCGAAATCTTCTCCCCCCGGGCCAGACATTCTGTTTATTCCCCTGAAATGACTGATACGCTTCAGAACAGCGCGCCGGAGAACTTCCTCGCCCGCGCCTATGCCGAATGCTCCGATCCCGACTTCCTGAACGCCACAACTTTCGCGGACTTGATGACATATCTGCCGTGCGACCTTCTGACCAAGGTTGACATCGCCTCCATGGCTCACGGCCTGGAATGTCGGTCACCGTTTCTGGATCACAAGCTTGTGGAATTCTGCGCCAGGCTTCCGATCCGGTTCAAACTGTCCCTGGGGCTGGACGGACTGCGCGGCAAACGCATTCTGCTAAAGGCCTATGGGGACATCCTGCCGGAGCCTGTGGTAAAGCGCCCCAAGATGGGTTTCGGCGTCCCAATCGCGGAATGGCTCAGGGGCGGATTCGGCGCGATTACCCGGGAGATGCTGTTGAGCGACCGGGCTACGGCGAGGGGATACTTCCGCCGGGAAACGATTGAAAGGCTGATGACCGAACACGTGCAGGGCCGCGCCGACCACGGCTACAAGCTCTGGGCGCTGCTGATGCTGGAGATGTGGCACAGGACGTTTCTGGATTGCGGCGCGGCGATACCGGATACTCCTGTTTGAACATGACGGCCCTCCTGTTGTCACGGCGCGAGCCGGGGTATATACTTCCTGATGACAGTTCGGCGGCGTTCATGCTGTTTCAGGCTGGGCGGCTAAATGCTCAATAACATGACAATCGGAACGAAGCTCCTCGGGAGCTTCTTCGTCCTGCTGGGCATGACCTTCATGGTCGCCATTGTCGCCCTGGTCAAAATGGGCAGCGTCACATACATGGCCCGCAGGGCGGATGTTGACGCATGGGAGGCGTATCAGGCGACGATGAACATGCGCAACGAGACAGCCGCCATCAGGGAGGCGCTGTCACGCAACGCGGTCGGAGCCGAGGAAAGGGAGCGAATCCGCCTCTGCCTCGGAAATATTGGGATCGCGCTGGGAGCCGTATCGGATAAGGCTGGGCAATTCCCCAGCTTCCAGAAGGACCTTAACTCCGCCCTCGCCGTTCTGAAGTCTGATGCGGAGCAGATGCTCGCGCTGGCCGCTGTTGCGCCGGGCGATGAGTCTAAACAGCAATGGATCCAGGAGCTTGAGCAGCGCTGCGCGGCGCTCAACGCCGGCTCTTCGCAGTTGCTGCGTCTCACGCAGGATATCATGCGCCATTACCAGAACCGGGTCCACGACGTCGTGGCGGCGGCGGCTGTGACGACCTTCATTTTCCTTGTCGTCTCGGCCGGGATCGGCGTCGGACTGGCTCTTCTTCAAGGGGGCAGCCTCACGCGCCGTATCGTCTCCCTCACACGAGTGAGCCACCGAGTCGCCTCAGGGGATTACAAAATAAAGGCCGAATACAACGAAAGAAACCATGACGAGCTGACTGAGTTCGCGAGGATATTCAATTACATGATCGGCGATATTGAAAACAGCCGTCAGGAGGTTGCCGACTACAGCCGCAAACTGGAACAGCGCGTCGAGGAAAGAACCTCCGATCTGCAGATTGCCAATCGCAAGCTCACGCAGATTGACCGCTTGAAGACTGAATTTCTCGCAAGCATGTCCCATGAGCTGCGCACCCCGCTCAACGCGATAATGGGCTTTGCCGAGATTCTCATGGACGGCACGTCCGGGGAGATCAGCGACACGCAGAAGGAATATTGCGCCGACATTCACTCCAGCGCCGGGCACCTTCTGAGGATGATCAGCGACATACTCGACCTGTCCAAGATCGAGGCGGGCAAGATGGAGTTGAACATCGAGGATATATCCGTTCTGGACAGCGTAGAGGGGGTTCTGAACACACTGAAAGGCATATCCAACAAGAAGGGGATTCAACTCGTCATGGACGTGACTCCGGAGATCGAGCTGATCGAGGCGGACCCCGTCAAGTTCAAGCAGATGCTGTACAACCTGCTGTCCAACGCCTGTAAGTTCGCTCCTGAGGGCGGGACGGTCAGAATCGAGGCCGCCATTGTGGAGTCCGATCTTCAGGTGAGCGTGATTGACAACGGGCCGGGCATCCCATCTGATCAGCAGGAGGTCATATTTGAGGAGTTTCATCAGGTAAAAGGCCCGCAGGCCCATCGCCGGGAGGGAACCGGTCTGGGGCTGGCGCTGACCCGCAAGCTCGTGCAGTTGCACGGCGGAAGGATCTGGGTGGAAAGCAGGCTCGGGGCAGGTTCGAAATTCCACTTCAGAATCCCTCTGAAATCCGCTGAGAAGGCCGTTGTCAAGAAGCCGAAGGACGAGATTGAGCTGATCGAAGCCGCCGAATCAATCGGTCCCGTCAAAACGGTTGTCATCGCCGGGGCGGATCAATCCGCCGTCCATATCGTCGGCATGTATCTTTCCGAGGCCGGTTATCGCGTGGAGATAACACCGGATGCCGAGACCGTCAGGCGCGAGGTGAGGAATCGCGCCCCCTTTGCCGTCATCCTTGATACCGATCTGCCCGGCGGGGACGGGTGGCAGTTGCTCACCGAAATCAAAGAGAAGCCTGAAACGGCGCAGATACCCGTGATGATGATAGTCGGTCCAGGGGATCGTCCCGCCATCGGCAAAGGCATGGGCGCGACGGAGTGTTTCAACAAGCCGGTGGACCGCAACGCCGTCATCTGCGCGCTGGCCAACCTCAGCCTTCGCAGAACCGTTGAGGACACGTCCCAGCAGACGATTCTTGTTGTGGATAATGACCGCGGTTTTGTCGAGCAGGTTTCCTCCCGGCTCCGCAGGGCAGGTTTTGACGTCGCCCCTGCGCTGACCGGGCGCGACGGCGTGCAGCAGTTCATGCTTCGATTGCCGGAAGTCGCGGTGCTGAACGTCTCCCTCATGGACATGCGCGGTTGCGACGTGATCGTGGGCATACGCCGGCACGCGGTTGCTCATCAAACCCCGATCATCGCCTATTACACGGCTGCGCTGGAAAATGACGAAGCGGAGTTCCTCAGGTCAAAAACGCAGAGACTTTTCGACAAGTCTGAACTCACGCCCGACAGGATAGCAGCCGAGGTCAAGGAAGTTCTCAGGGAGCAGGCTCCCAGCCTCTCCGGATAGCCGAGATTGCGGAAAGGCGGAAAAAAATGTTGAGAGTTATTGTCTCTTCCGGCGTCCTGGCCGCGATATTCGGCGGTTTTCTTACAGGTTCCGGCGCAATCCGCGGCGATGATCCCGACGTGGCGTTCTACATTTCAGTGTTTGATCCCCTGGCCGTCGAGCGAGCGCGGGAAACGGACTGGGAGCAAAAGGATGGCGGCTCGTTGGCATGGGGAGAATCCTACTTCCTTTCCGCCCTCGTCGCGGCTTATGAAGCCTCCGGCGATGCCCGATATCTCGACATCCTTGCCGAAAGGGGCGCGCGAATCTTCGAGATACGGGATGACAAACGCGGGAAACGCGACGAAATCCGGGACCGTATAATGCCCGCGTGGGTTTCAAAGAAGTATTCGAAAGGCAAGGATTTTGCATGGATTGTTCATGCGGGGATGATTACGCATCCCCTTGCGCGCTTCGTCCGCATTGTCAGGCGAGATCCCGCATTGCGGGAGAAATATGGCGCGATTGCCGACGCCTTCCTGACCTCAATCGAGGAAACCGTCGCTGGATTTGAACCTTGCTGGAGAGGCGGCCCGAACAAGGGCGAAGGTTATTACTTCGGGGATTTTCTCGGCAAACATCTGCCCCTGAACCAGCAGAACGCCATGGGGCGAACGCTCGTTATCCTATGGCAGACAACCGGCAAGGAACAATACTTCGACAAAGCGGCAAAACTGGCCGGCTTCTTCAGAAACCGCATCCGAGTCTCCGGCGATCCGCCCGTCTTCGACTGGTCCTACTGGGCTGATCTCGACGGTCCCGGCAAAGGCTCCGAAGACATCTCCCACGCTTCGATCAACGTGGACTTCGCGATTATCTGTCACGGCGCGGGTATCGTCTTCACGCGGGAGGACATGGACGCCATGTGCCGGACCTTCATGCTACGCGTGAGCAAGGGCGGCAATCTTTTCGCAAACTGCGTCAACGGCTCCGGCGAAGGGAAGTATGACGGGGCTGTCGCGCGATGGACGCGGCTGGCGTGGTTCGATCCTGAGATCGGGCGAGTTGCTCAAAACTACATGGCCTCTCGCGACTGGAAAGGCGGCGAGGCAATGCTCGGCGCGGCGAATCTGGCGCTGGTCCGCGCAACGGCGTTTAAGAGTTCTGACAAACCGCTTGCCGCCGGGCAGTGAGCGCCGGGGAGGAATAGCTGATGGATGCGCCGTTCACTTCAGGAGTTGCGTTGGCGATCCTGGCCACAGGATTTCTTATCGGCTTGACTGTCTGGGTCATCGCTTTCACGCACTATGTCAGAACCTTGCGCCGGGCGCGAAGGGCCATCCAGGAGGCTGAGACAGGAATCCCGGAGGCGGAGTCCGCTCCGCTAGAATGGATTACCGGAGAGCGAAAGGTGTCCGTCTCCTCCGGCGACCTTCGAGCGCGGCTGAAGGCGAATTTCTCAACCGGCCCGCTCGGGACGCTCTACTCCGTTGAAGAACATGGCCAGGATGAAATCCATATCCGATACTCCAGTGAAATCCCGATGCGCTATCATCCTCTTGCTGCGATGAAACAGGCCCGGCTAAGGCTGCGCAGGGGCGAAGGCGCTCAGACGATTGTGCGATACGCGGCACAGGTCGGCGGCTCGACACGGGGGTTGTCGGTCGCAACGACGATTCTTCTGACGCTTGGCCTTTTTGCCGTTCTCGCCCTGCCCATGCTGCTCTGGTTCCTTTGCGCGAACAACCCGAACGGCGCAATCAGGGCGCAGTCCATACAGGTGCTGCAGATGATTCACTTCCTATGGCCTCCATTCCTTACGACCTCTCTCCTCAAGCGAAGCGGCTACAGGGCGCAGAGCTTCCTTGAGATAGTGTTGACATGCGATCCTGATACCGTCATGAATTCCCTGCTTGCCCTGCCTTATGCCGGGAGACGCAACGGATGACGTTCGGCGCGCGCTTGCATTGCGACAGGCTTCGTCTCTCTCACCTTACTATCCTGGTGTCCGTTCTGGCCGTAACCGGCTGCGTGAGCGAAAACATGCAACTGAAGAAGCAGTTCCTGGATCCCCCGAAGGAATTCTCCCCCATGCCGTTCTGGTTCTGGAACGGCGACCTGACCCCCGAAGGCATCCGAACGCAAATGGCCGCCTTCCGCGAGAAGGGTGTCTGGGGCTTCGTCATCCATCCCCGGATGGGCCTCTCGCCCTCGATTCCGTATCTATCCGACAAGTTCATGGAACTCGTCGTTGTCGCCGTGGAGGACGCCGCCGAGCACGGCATGATCGTCCATCTCTATGACGAAGGCATGTACCCGTCCGGTTCGTCCCACGGCATGATCGTGAAGGAGAATCCCAACCTTGCGTCGCGCTGTCTGGAGTTGCGCCGTCACGCCTGCCCGTCCGGGGAGAGCAAGGTTTCCATCGAGATAAAGGAGGGGGAGCGTTTCGTTTCGGCCTGCGCAGCCGCAATGGCGGACAAGGATTCGATTGTCCCTGACTCAATGCTTCAACTCCCCGCGCGCGATGGGGTGATTGAAATCGCCCGCAAAGATGACGGGCGCGAGTGGGCAATGTTTGTCTTTGTGGATTCACCCAGCAACGGAACCATTCGCGGCGTTCACCTGGGCGAGGACGACGGACAGCCCGGCGCGCCGAAATCCGCCGACCTGCTCAACCCTGAGACGACTGCCGCGTTCATCCGCCTCACCCACGAGCGATACTATCAGGCTCTGAAGGGGTACTTCGGAACAACCGTCCGCGCCATGTTCACGGACGAGCCGAGTCCGCGCGGGCGCGGCGGCAAGCGCGGTGTTCAGGACTGGACCGCCGCCCTGCCTGACGCCTTCCGCAAGGCGCGAGGCTACGACGTCCGTCCCCTGCTGCCGGCTCTTTGGTATGACGTGGGTCCGAAGACGGCGCAGGTCAGACGGGATTATCGCCTGACCATTGAGGAGATGCTGGGCGCCAATTATTATGCCCCTCTTTCGGAGTGGTGCGCGAAGCGCGGCATCTCGCTGACCGGGCATCCCGCGTCATCAATGGGCATCGGACACCTGGGTTACTTCCAGCTTCCCGGACAGGACATCGTCTGGCGATGGGTCGTGCCCGAAGGCAGGGAAGCGCTGGAGGGCGAGAACAGCGCATGCGCAAAGTGCTCAAGCAGCGCCGCCCGGCAGATGGGCGCTCCTCGGAACGGGAATGAATGTTTCGGCGCGTATGGCTGGCGCTTCACGCCGGATGAGATGAAGTGGCTCAGCGACTGGCTGCTGGTCCGCGGCGTGAACCTTCTCTGGCCGCACGCCTTCTACTATTCCATCGAAGGCTCGCGCGCGATGGAGCGCCCTCCGTGCGTCGGCCCGAACAACCTCTGGTGGCCGCATTACCGCCTTTTCGCAGATTACACCCGCCGCATGTCCTGGGTTGCCTCCGGAGCCTGCCGCCCGCGCATCGCCGTGCTGGGACGCCGCGACTGGCTTCCTTGGAAGACCGCGAAGGTTCTATACGAAACCCAGCGCGATTTCGATTACATCGAGGAAAGAATCCTGGTTGAAAAATCGTCCGTCGAGAAGGGGCGACTTCTTGTCGGCCCGCAACGCTACTCCGCCGTGCTCATCGAGGGGGGGGAGGGCTGGCGCAGTGACGCGCTGGACAGGCTGGCTGAATGCGCCAGGTCCGGCCTGAGAGTCTGCGCCCTGATTGAAGACCGTCCGCCGTCGAACGATACCGACGTGGTCGTCAGTCCGGAAGCCCTCTCCGCATGGCTGGACGGGAACGTGATTGCCGACGTTTCAATCACCCCGCATGCGCCCGCCCTTCGCGCGGCGACTTACCTCCACTCCGACGCCGTCCTCATCATGCTCGTCAACGAGGGCGAGCAGGCAATCGAAGGCGACCTGACCGTCCCACACGTCGGAGTTCCGGAATGGTGGGACGCATGGACCGGGCAGTGTTCCCCCGCCCCGGTCGTCGAGGCCGGGCGGAATTCAATGATCCTGCCGTTCAACCTTGAACGGCGGCAGAGCCTCATCCTTGCCGTCCGCCCCGGCAAACCTCCTGTAGTGTGCGAGCGGCAGAGCGGCGAGGCCGCCGCCGCGAGCCGTGCACACGCGGATGAAGCATGTAGGGTGGGTTCAAGCGAAGCGGAACCCACCAATAACGATGTGGGATTGAGGAAGGGTTCAAGCGAAGCGAAACCCGCCGAAAAAACTCCCGCTCGCGCTTCCGCGTGCGCAAAGCCTTCGGCTTTGCACACCCTACAAATACATCGCCAATCCGCTGAAATCCGTCAAACATGGCGCGTAGTCAATCCGGCGAAAAACGACCTCGAAATCTGGAAATTCCTCCCCGAACTGGGCAACTGGAGCGACTGGCCCTCGATGAAGAAATTCTCGGGCGCTCTCTCCTACCAGACACATTTCAATCCCGCCGCTCTTGGCGCGCCACTGGACGCAACCGCCGTTGAACTCGATCTGGGCCGCGTATGCGATTTCGCCGTGCTGAAGGTCAACGGCAAAGACCTGGGGCCGCGGCTCTGGGCGCCGTATCGGTGGGATATCACCGGACTGCTCAAACCGGGCGAGAATGCCATCGAGGTTCTGGTCACGAATTCCCGCGCAAACGAGTTCGAGAACGAGATAAGACCGTCGGGGCTGATGGGGCCGGTGGAAATTAGATGGAAGTAGTAATGATGCAAATGACAGGTATGAGCGTGAGATAAGCCCATGCCGGGTTTCTCATCGCTGTAGTAAATTAACCAATAATCTCACCCATCTGTCTCTGACATCTCCGCCTGAGTATATCGCCCTTGAGTTCCGTCTGCCGAACCGCGAAGCAAGCTCTGCGTCGGTGATGTCAGCCATCACGCGCATCGCCGTTGGGCGATCAGATTCGAAAGCGGCAAGTATCGCGTCCAGATCATCTCTCTGAAAGTTCCCCAGCTTCCAACCATCGGTCATGTCTCCATAGTTGGAGAAAACGTCATATTCGGAATTCACGAGGAACCATAGTTCCCCGGGATGTTCTCGTGGAAATGCCTCCCCTGACTCGGCTTGCTCAACCCATTCGGCTTCTGTCTTCCAATCGGATCCTTCGCCGAAGTGTTTCACAGTCTCATTCGCCAACGGTTCAGGAATATTCGCCGCGTCGTCTTCATCAATGCGCTGGGATTCAAGGTTCCATGCCTCTCCAACCGGTCCGGGAGGATGGCAGAAGATGGTGAACTCAGCCCCCAACTCAGCCGTTCTCTTACTCAGGCGCATTTGTTCTACCATACTCAGCACTTCAGACAGATCCTTCATGCCGGGCTTGGTGAGGATGATCTGCCATCGGGGTATCATGCCGACCTGTAACAGCCGCTCGGTTGCCGCCAGATTGTCCTTGAATGCCCCCCGTCTGCGGAAGAAATCGTCGGTGATCCCCTCCATTCCGAAGAAGGTTATCTGGCAGACCTGCGGGCCGTGTTCCTTTGCCCAGAGGGCATAGCCGGGATCTCCGGCCAGACGCCGGACACTCAGCAGTTCATACCTGCGCGGTTCGCATCGGCTGAGTTCGCGCTCCAGTTCGTAGAGTTTCTGATAATCGTCTGAGAAATCAGGCTCCCGGTAGCTGGAACTCACAAACACCTGTTTGAAATATGAGATTTTATCGGATTGACGCTTCCAATCCCAAAATGCTTCAGCGACCCGTTTCAGATCGTCCGGAGTTAGGCGATTGTTTGGGCCGTTGCCCAGATAGCAGTGACGGCAGCGATTCGGGCACCCGTACAAATCAACCGCAACGCCTGTTGCTTCCGGCAGATCAGCCATGGCGCTTTCTCACAGCAATGAGTGCCAGTCAAGGTCGGGGTGAATGGGAACCATACTCAGTCATAACAATTTGACGAATTCCTCAACGGTCATGCCTGCGGCGCGAATCAAGGCGCGAAGCGTGCCAAGAGATAATTCCCTGTGCAGGGGAATTGAAAGACTGGCGATATGTCCCGCTTTGATAAGCACAACATGACTCCCGCGCTGACGATCTCTGCGCCAGCCGGCGCATTCAAAGGCTCGCACCGCCTCCGCCCCGGAAATCACCGGGAGCCGGGGCATCAGACGGCCACCTCTATTTCACGAATGGCGACGGTGACAGGCATTCCATTGGCGGCCCTTGCTTCAATGCACGCTTGAATTGCCTCGCTTATGTTCTTCAGCGCCTCCTCCTCAGTCTCTCCCTGCGAAATACATCCCGGTATGGCCGGGCATTCGGCCACTATCATTCCGGTCTCGTCGCGCTCAAGTGTCACAATCAGACGCATTGGAACTGTCTCCTTCTCATTTAAAAATACTACACCCGCTGGATACCGGTTTCCAGCGATAAAAACATTACAGGATGTAACCGGTCGCTGAAGGGATCAAGGGCATGGCATGCAGTGCCGCTCCCCACACTTCAGGATAAAGACGAACATGAATCTGCTGGATTCATGTTTCGTCCGAAAATCCCGCCGCATTACGCGAACGCTTCCTTAAGCGCCTTCTCATGCGCCTTAAGCGTGAGCGCAACGTCCTTCTCCGTGTGCGCGTGGGAGACGAACCAGCTCTCGAACTGCGACGGCGGAAGGTATATCCCCTGGTCGAGCATCGAGTGGAAGTAGCGCGCGAAGCGCTCCGTGTCGCATTTCGCGGCGTCGTCATAATTGCGCACCGGCCCCGGATGGAAGAAGAGCGTGAACATGCTGCCGACGCGCTGGATGCAGACGGGATACCCGTTGCTCTTCGCGATTGACATCATCCCTGAGGTCAGCTTCTCAGCCGTCGCCTCAAGGTCGGCGTAGACGTCCTCTCCGCAGAGCCTGAGCAGCGTCGTATACCCCGCAACCATGGCGATGGGGTTGCCGGAAAGCGTTCCGGCCTGGGAGACCTTCATCCCCAGCGGACTGACGTTCTGCATGATGTCCAGCCGCCCGCCGTACGCCCCGACGGGCAGGCCGCCGCCGATGATCTTGCCCATGCACGTCAAGTCCGGCATGACGTCGTAAAGCGACTGCGCCCCGCCGAGTGACACGCGGAAGCCCGTTATCACTTCGTCGAATATGAGCAGCGTTCCGGAAGACGTCGCCAGGCTGCGAAGCCCGTCCAGAAACCCGTCGCCCGGGGGGACTACGCCCATGTTCCCCGCGACAGGTTCGACGATTATCGCCGCCACCTTGCCGGGATTCTCCCTCAGGACACTCTTGACCGCCTCAAGATCGTTGTAAGGGACCGTCACGCTGAGCCGCGCAACCTCATCCGGAACACCGGGGCTGTCCGGAACGCCCTGGCTGAGGGCCGAGCTGCCGGTCTTGATGAGGAAGGCGTCGCCGTGCCCGTGCCAGCAACCCTCGAATTTGATTATCAGGTCCCGGCCTGTGAAACCCCGCGCCAGACGAATTGCGCTCATCGTGGCCTCGGTCCCGCTGTTGACCATGCGGACCATCTCTACCGACGGGACGCAACGGCAGACCAGCGCGGCCATCTTCAGCTCGTTCAGCGTCGGCGCGCCGAAGCTCGTGCCGAATTCCGATTCCTTGCGTATCGCGGCGATGACGGAAGGATGGCTGTGCCCGAGGATGAGCGGCCCCCATGAGCAGACGTAATCAACATACTCGTTGCCGTCAACGTCATAGACCCGCGATCGGTTCGCCCTGCGTATGATGACGGGCGAGCCGCCGACGGGGCCGAAAGCGCGGGCGGGGCTGTTGACTCCGCCGGGGATGTAGAGTTGTGACTCGCTGAACAGCTTCTTTGATCTTTCGTAGCGCATTTTCCGCTTATGCCCGATTTTCAAGTTCGCGGAGAATCGCGTCTCCGCCAGTGTTCAGAAGCGCCTCCGCGACGCCGACGCCCAGTTCCCTCGGTTCCGAGAAATCTCCGGACAATTCTGCGGCGACGCAATCCCGCCCGTCCGCCGAAAGCAACTCCGCCCGCAGGATCAGCCGCCCGCCCTCCGCCCGGCAGAGGCCGCCGAGGGGGACGTTGCAGCCGCCCCCAAGCCTTTCCGTTAAGGCCCTTTCCGCGATTGCGCAGCGATGCGTCGCCTGATCGTCAATCGCCGCAAGCAGGGCGCCGACCGGGACGCCCCCGATCTTTTCAAGGCCGACCGGAACTTCGATTCCCAGCGCCCCCTGCCCCGGGGCGGGAAGAATCCGGTCAGTTGAAAGAACGCAGTGCGGGACGTCATTCCGACGGAGCCGGATCAGGCCGGAAGCGGCGAGAACAAGTGCGTCAAACTCGCCCCGCTCCAGCTTGCGAAGCCGTGTGTCCACGTTGCCCCGCGCGCCGACTATCCGAAGATCGGGCCGGAGCCTGAGTAATTGCGCCCGCCGCCGCGCGGAACCGGTCCCGACCGTCGCGCCTTCCGGAAGCCCTTCGGGAGCGACGCCGTCACGACTGACCAGCCAGTCGGTGGGATCCTCACGCGTCGGGACAGCACCCAGCATGGTACCCTTGAACATGACCGAGGGCAAGTCCTTGAGGCTGTGGACGGCAAGGTGTATTTCCCCCCGCAGGAGGGCTTTGCCGATTTCGCGCGTGAAGACGCCGGTCAGTCCGATTTCAGGCAGAGGCTTGTCTGTCTCGTCGCCGTGGGTGCGGATGACGCGGATTTCGCACCTGACGCCGGAGAATCGCCGTTCGATGGCGCTGATTACGCTTCCCGTTTGCGAGACGGCAAGGGCGCTGCCGCGCGTTCCGATCAGGACGGTCCCCTCCGGGGGCTTATCTTCCGTTTTGTCCATTGCCGGACATGATATCCCGAACCGGGACAGATGTCTTTTTGAATTCCCGTTCTGTGCGTAGCGCAACGCGGTTGCTCGTCCCCGCGGCGGCGTCAAGGGCGGCAAGGATTTCATCGAATTCCAGCTCGGAACGGGCATGGACCATTGCATAAAGATTATAGGGCCAGTCCGGAGCGATTGATCGCGCATAACAATGCGTCACCTGCGGGAATGCCGCGATTCGCTCCCCGGCCTGTTCGATCTGCTCATCGGACACACTCCAGACGATCAGAGCATTGTTTTTGAAGCCAAGCTCATTATGGTTCGCCACGGCCGCGAAACGCCGCATCCTGCCGTCCGCCAGCATCGCGCGGACCCGCTCTATCACGTCGAATTCGGAAATCCCGATCCGATCCGCGATGATCGCGTATGGACGCTCCGCGACGGGCAGTCCGCCTTGCAAGGCGTCAATTATCTTCAGGTCCAGTTCGTCAGCCGTCATCTCTTGCGCTGAAATGCACCCTTACCTTGAATTTGCGTTTTGCCGGAAGGCTGACCGGCGAAAGCCCGGTCTTAACACGGATCTGCTCAAGCTGTTCCGTCAGTTCGTCCTCGGAAGGAGCCATTAGCGTGAACCAAAGATTGTAGCGGCATCGTCCGGAAGCATCGCTCCTGGCGTAGTTGTGCGTGACGCCGGGCATCGCATTAATAGTACCGGCAACCTCATCGAGACGATCGGGGGGGACTTCCAGGGCGACGAGGGTGGACGCCAGGCCGAACGCCGCGGCGTTGATCATCGGGCTGATGCGCCGGATGACGCCGGATTCGGACATCCGGCGGACGCGGTCGAGGATTTCGCCGGCGGGGATGGAGAGTTCCTGGGACAGGACGAGGAACGGCGCGGGATGCGCGGGGAATCCCTCCTGGAGCTTCGCCAGGATTCGCGCGTCAACGGGATCCAGTTCGGTCATTCGCGTCGGCCCCGTGAACTTCAGGCGTTGGACAGGCAGAGCGGATCGTCTTCCAGAACGTCGCCCGTGACGGCGTAAGCCCGCGCCCTGCATCCGCCGCAGATATCATTCTTGCCGCATTTTCCGCACTTGCCCTTCAGACTGTTCTGGTCGCGTAGTTGCCTGAGCAGCGCGGCCTCGTTCCAGATTTCGAAGATGGATGACTCGCGCACGTTTCCGCAACTGAGCGGCAGGTAGCCGCAGGGCTGGACCTGCCCGTCACTGGAGATGAAGCAGATGGCCTTGCCCGCCAGGCATCCGGTGTTGAATTGCCCGCGCGGATGCTGCCCGCTGCCATCTTTTCCGGCGGAACGCTGAGACTCCGATTCCTTTTTTGCGAGGCGGTTGTATTGCGGCGCACAAGTTACGCGCAGGCGGATCCGCTTGTCAGCGCTCTTGCGCAGAACCCACTGAAGGGTCTTCAGGTAACCGTGAACGTCCAGCCGTTGCGTTTTCGGAATTGTCGCGCCGCAGCCTACGGGGATATGAATGAAGAAATGCAGAGCGGTAACGCCGAAATGGGCGGCAAGGTTGTATATGCCCTCCATCTCATTCAGATTCTCGGATGTCACAGTCGTGTTGATCTGAACCGGGACGCCGGCGTTTTTCAGGTTAACGATCCCCTTGACGGCTTGCTCGTAACAGCCCTTCTGCCCGCGCTTGCGGTTGTGGGATTCCGGATTTGCAGAATCCAGGCTGACTGCCGCTACGCGCATGCCGCTGCAGGCTATCCGATCGGCCATAGTCTCGTCTATCAGCGTTCCGTTGGTGGCCAGGCCGACCTGGAGGCCGAGGGCGACCGCGTATGCCGCCACCCCGAAGATATCCTCCCGCAGGAGCGGTTCGCCGCCGCTCAGGACGAGCATCGTCGCCCATTTGTCGGCGATGCCGTCAAGCAGAAGACGGGTCTGATCCCAATCAAGGTCCTCCCGTCCGCTATCGCCCGCTCCCGGTTCGCGCCTGCAATGGCTGCACGAAAGGTTGCACTTCGACGTTGTTTCCCAGAATATCATTCTGGGACCGTTTGACTGGATCATCTTGCCGACGCTCGCTTCTTCGCAAAGCCTATTTTCGCGACAGTCTTTTCGGGATTTCGAACCACTCCCCGGCCTCTTTCAGCCTGGTTCCATCCTCGTCCGTCAGGCCAATCTCCTCGTCGCTGAGGTAGCAGGCGGGATCCGGCGCCCACGGATCGCCGTAGAAAATGTCCGCCCTGACCCGCAGCGAGCCTCCGCACGCATCAAGGAAGCGGCATTGGGAGCATCGCCCCTTGAGTTTTGCTTTCCGATTCCGCAGTCCGTCCAGCAGTCCGTCCTTCTCGTCCGTCCAGATTTCGCTGAACGGCCTTTCCCGGACGTTGCCGAGGGTGTAATGCATCCAGAACTGATCAGGATGGACGTTCCCGCGGTAGTCAACGTCGCCAATCCCGACGCCGGAACTGTAAAGACCTCCGCCGTTCCATCGGAGCAGTTCCATGACCTGTTCCGCGCGGGGGTTATCCTCTTGTTTCATCTTTAAGTATAGGTACGCGCCGTCAACGTGGTTGTCCACTGTCAGAATGTCTTTTTGCAGTCCTCTTGCGAAAAAATCCCTGGTTCTTGCAAGGATTATGTCCATTGCCTTGCGAGTTTCGGCGTGGGGGAGGTCCTGGTCGCTGTGCTCAGCCCCGCGCCCGCTGTAGCAGAGGTGGTAGAAGCATGCGCGGTCAATATTCTCCTGCTCGATAAAATCAAAGATTCTCTCCAGGTCTTCGTAAGTCCGGCGCGTAAGCGTCAGCCTCAATCCGACCCGCATTCCGGCGGACTTCAGCAGCCGGAAGCCGCGCGTGGCGCGGTTAAAGGCGCCCTCGCGGCCGCGGAAGGCGTCATTCGTCTCGCCGATGCCGTCAAGACTCACCCCCGCGTAGGTGAATCCGGCTTCCTTTATACGTTCGGAAATGGGTCTGGTTATCAGCGTGCCGTTCGTGGAAAGCACTGCCCGCAGGCCCAGTCCGGTGGCGAAGGCCGCAAGGTCAAAAACGTCCTTGCGCATCAGCGGTTCGCCGCCGCTCAGGAGGACTGCCGGGCATCCGAACGCCGCAAGGTCCTTGAGCAGTTCGCGCCCTTCTGCGCCGCTCAACTCCCCCTTGCACGGACTGGAGGTCGAACTGGAATAGCAGTGGCGGCAGCGGAGGTTGCACCGTTTCGTGATGTTCCAGACGACGACGGGGCGTCTCTCGCTTGCGCTGCGCGGGGCGCGGCCCTCCCCGGCGGAATGCTCGGCCCCCTTTCTGCCGTAGCGCAGCGAGTCAGCGCCTGTCGCTTCCCCGCAATAAAGTCTGCTGATACTTATCATCAGGCGGTGACTTTCGATTTCACAAAGTTCATCAATCCGCCGGCGGCGATGATTTCCTGCATTGCCGGGGCGAACGGGGCCGCCTGGTATCTCTTTCCGGAGGTCAGATCAATGATGACCCCGGTTTTGATGTCGGCGGCGATCTTGTGTCCCTCGGGGATTTCCTCCGCTGCCTCCGGGCATTCGAATATTGCAAGGCCGATGTTGATCGCGTTGCGGAAGAAAATTCTTGCGAAGGACTTTGCCACGACGAACGATATTCCGGCGGCTTTGATCGCGATTGGCGCGTGCTCGCGCGAAGAGCCGCAGCCGAAATTCTCGCCCCCGATGATCACGTCGCCGGGGACGGCCTTCTTCGCGAATCCGGCGTCGGCGTCCTCCATGCAGTGCGCCGCCAGTTGCGCCGGATCGGTCGTATTCAGGTAACGCGCCGGTATTATGGCGTCAGTGTCAATGTTGTCGCCGAACTTCCAGCATTTTCCGTCAGACATAGCAGATGTCCTTTCATTGGGCGGCGGCCCGTTGCGCCGATTGACACGGCAGAATTCTACCCGCCTGCCGTGGAAGCGCATTTTAGGATAATCAGAAGATAATGCAAATGCGCTGGCGCGATTGCGGACTCATCCCTTCACCGCCCCTGCCGTGATGCCGCCTATGAAGTGCTTCTGGAACAGGACGAACGCGATTATGAGCGGCAGCGTGATCAGCAGGCAACCGGCCATGAGCATGCCGTAGGGCGTGTTGCGCTCGCCCTGAAGGAGGTATATCAGCAGCGGCATCGTCTGCATCTCTTCCGTGCGCAGCATGATGAAGGCCCACATGAGATTGTTCCAGGAATACATCAGGCGCAGGATGAGAAGGGCGGCAAGCGCCGGGCGGATGACCGGCATGACGACGCGGAAGAACATGGCGACCTCGCCGCAGCCGTCCACGCGCGCGGCGTCAAGCAGCGCGTCCGGCACGTTTCCGGCGATGTACTGCCGCATCCAGAATATGCCGAAGGCGTTGGCCGCGCCGGGGATGATGAGCGCCCAGTAGGAATTCACCAGACCCAGCTTGACCATGATGATGAATGACGGGATCAGCGTGACCTCTCCCGGGATCATCATCGTTCCCAGAACGAAGGCGAAGAGCTTGGCGCGGCCCGGCGCGTTGGGAAACTTGGCGAAGGCGTAGCCACCCATCGCGCAAAGCAGAACGGACAGAGAACAATGCCCGGCGGCTATGAGCGTGGAATTGGCGAACGCGCGGAGGATTTTCGTCTTTGCGAAAACGTCGCGGAAGTTATCCAGCCGCCACGTCTCAGGCAGGAATTGCGGAGGGATGGTGAATATCTGGTCGGGGGACTTAAACGCGGAGATGAAGAGCCAGTAGAAAGGGAAGACGAAAACAAGCGCGAGGCAGAACAGGAGCGCGTAGATCGCTCCGCGCTTTGCAAGCTCAGTGGTGTGTATTCCGCCCGGTTTCGCCATGTGTCCGCGCCGCTTCCTCGAAAACGCGCGTCAGGATAGCCGAATCGCCGTGATCCCGCAATCCGGAGTTCGCCGCCCGCCGGACGTCGCTCTTTCTCATTCAAGGCATTGGTGATATCATCCATTAAGATTCACATTTTGCGGAGTCGTCAGTGTCTGAGAAACTGGTCACAATCGAACATCGCCCGCGCACCGGGGAGGCGGAGATTTGCCGCCTGCGCCTTGAAGCCGAGGGCATCCGCTGCGTTCTGGAGGCCGCCGACGCCTTCACGTGGCTCTGGGGCAACGTCGGGCGCGTAAAAATCAAGGTTGCTGAGGAGGATGCCGAGCGGGCGCGCGAAATCCTGGCCACCCCGGTCGAGATAAGCGACGAGGACTGGCAGGCGGGCGAGGATTCGGAAAATGACGAGGAGGAGGCCCGGTCGGGTCTAACTGCGGCCCTTGTTCTGTTCCTCCGAATAGCCCTTCCGGCCGCGATTGTCTTTATTCTGGTTTTCCTTCTGTTGAATCTGGCCGGCGCATTGAGGCGTTAATCGCGCTGATACGCAAGGAAATCCCCGCATGATGCGGAACGGGCAGACAAGACGCGACTTTCTGAGAATGATCGGCTGCGGCGCGGCCGGACTGGCTGTCGGCGGATGTTCCTCCGCCGGAGCAGTCGCCGCCGGACGGGAGAGCGTAATGCGTAAACCCAACATCGTCTACATCCTCTGCGACGACCTCGGATACGGCGACATCGCCTGCCTGAACGAGCGATGCAGGATACCGACTCCGAACGTTGACGCGCTGGCGCGCGACGGCATGACCTTTACGGACGCGCACAGCGGCTCCGCCGTCTGCACTCCGACGCGCTACGGCATCCTGACCGGGCGGTACTGTTGGCGTTCGACGCTCAAGAGCGGCGTGCTCTGGGGCTACTCCCCGCCCCTCATTCCGCGCGAGAGGCTGACCGTAGCGTCCCTTTTGAAAAACAACGGTTATGCAACCGCCTGCGTGGGAAAGTGGCACCTCGGTCTGGGATGGGCGACGACGGACGGCGGCGAGATCAAAGATGGCAACGTTGATTACTCGAAACGCATCGCCGGCGGCCCGACCGATCTGGGTTTCGATTACTTCTTCGGCATCCCGGCGTCCCTGGATATGATTCCATACGTCTACATCGAGAACGACCGCGTTGTCGCGGCGCCGACAGAGACGATCGAGGGACGCGGGGATAAGGAGTTCTACCGGGGCGGGCCGTGCGCGCCGGGATTCGTCCACGAAGAAACGCTGCCGGTCCTGACGCAGAAGGCCGTCTCCTGCATTGACCGCCATGCAGCGTCCGGCTCGGACAAGCCGCTGTTCCTCTACTTCCCCCTGAGCGCCCCACACGCGCCAATCCTCCCGACCAGAGAGTTCCGGGGCAAGAGCAGCGCCGGGCAATACGGCGACTTCGTCAATCAGGTTGACTGGACTGTCGGCGAGGTTATGAGAGCGATTGAGCGCAACGGCATGACGCAGGACACGCTCTTCGTTTTCACGAGCGATAACGGCTGCTCGCCGGTAGCCAACTTCCCGGAGCTTGAGGCGATGGGTCATTATCCAAGCCAGCGCTTCCGGGGACACAAGGCGGATATCTTCGAGGGCGGGCATCGCATCCCCTTCATATGCCGATGGCCGGAGCGCATAAAGGCGTCATCCTCCTGCGCGGACACCGTGTGCCTGACGGACCTTATGGCCACGGCGGCGGACATCGCCGGGGCGCGACTGCCCGACAACGCCGGGGAGGACAGCGTGAGCATACTGCCCGATCTCGCCGGGATCGCGAAAGAGCCGCTCAGGGAGGCCACCGTCCATCATTCCATTGACGGAAGGTTCTCCATACGGCAGGGCAAATGGAAGCTGGAGTTATGCGCAGGCTCGGGAGGCTGGAGCAAGCCGAAGGACAAGCAGGCCCAGGAGCTTGGCCTGCCACCGATCCAGCTTTATGACATGAGCGCGGACGACTCCGAGAAGACCAATCTTCAGGACAGATATCCCGGCGTCGTCGAACGCATGACGAAGCTCATGCAGAAATACGTTGACGACGGACGCAGCACGCCCGGCGCGCCGCAGACCAATGAGGGCGAGACAAACATCTGGGGGCCGCAGGGAGGCTGAACCGCGCCTGTGTCACAGAAAATCCTGTTGTTCCAAAGGGGAATGGAAGTTTCGCCTTCGGAGCGTTGACACCCGCCTTTGGATTGCTGAAGCCGTGCTTCAGCCTTGTCGTTATGGGAAGATTGCCTCCCAGCCTGTCATCCCACTTGAATCTACATTTTCAGTCGGATTTGGTGTAATTTATGGCGCATTGACGCCTCTTCTCGGGCGTCGGCGCTTTCAACCGCCTTGTTGTCATTCTGCGCTGAAAGGGAACATGAATGGACACCGTGCGATGGGGCATACTGGGAACGGGAAGCATAGCGAAGAAGTTCGCCAGAGGGTTGCAGAGCCTGCCGGACGCGGAGATCGCGGCCGTTGGCTCCAGGAGCGAAGAGAAGGCGGAGTCGTTCGGAAATGAATTCAACGTCCCCCGCCGCCACGCGTCCTACGAGGCGCTGTGCGCGGACCGCGACGTTGACATCATTTACGTCGCCACGCCGCATCCTCTTCACTGCGAGAACGCGCTTCTGTGCTTGAAGAAGGGCAAGGCGGTTCTCTGCGAGAAGCCTTTCGCCGTGAACGCCCGGCAGGCGGGCAGGATGATCGCGAAGGCGAGGGCAAAGGGGCTTTTCCTGATGGAAGGGATGTGGACGCGTTTCTTTCCCCTGATGGCCGAGGTGCGCCGGATACAGGCTGAAGGCGACATCGGCGAGATCAGGATGCTTGAGGTTGATTTCGGTTTCCGCTGCGGATGGAATCCGGAGAGCCGTCTGCTGAATCCCGCGCTGGCCGGGGGTTCTCTTCTGGACGTCGGGGTCTACTGCAATGCTCTGGCGTTCATGCTCTTCGGCAAGCCGGACAAGATCGTGAGCCAGGCGCACATTGGCGCGACGGGCGTTGACGAGCAGGCCGCGTGGGTGATGAAATACCCGAAGGGCCAGATCGCAGTCTGTTCATCCGCCGTGCAGACCTCGACGCCGATGGAGGCGACGATCAGCGGCACGGAGGGACGCATCAGAATCCACGGTCCGTGGTGGATTCCACAGAAGATGACCGTCCAGCGGGGGGGGAAGGTCGAGGACCGGGAATTTCCAATCGAGGGCAACGGGATGAACTACGAGGCGGCGTCGGTGATGGCCTGCCTTCGCAACGGGCAAACGGAAAATCCCATTATTCCGCTGGACGAGACGCTGGAGATCGCCCGAACGATGGACGCGCTCAGGAAGCAGTGGGGCTTGAAATACCCGTTCGAATAACACACAAGAATTCACGCGTGATGCCCCGACAGGAGACAATGACATGACAATGCGATACGGCGAGGTAAAGGGCGTGGGCAAGCCGGTCTCGCGCCTCGTTCTCGGCACGATGATCATTAACAGGAGGGAGAGGGACAAGAGCTTCGCCCTTCTGGATGACGCCTTTGCGCTAGGCTGTACGACGCTTGACTGCGCGCTGGTCTACGCCGGGGGGGACAGCGAGCGCTGCATCGGGGAATGGATGCGCGAGCGCGGCAACCGGGGGCGGGTAGTCATACTTACCAAGGGGGCGCATCCGAATTCCGACCGACAGCGGGTCACTCCGTTCGATATCGCGTCCGATCTGCACGACTCCCTTGCGCGTCTGAAGACCGATTACATTGACATTTACCTGCTGCACCGGGACGATCCGTCCGTGCCGGTCGGTCCGATTGTCGAGGCTCTGAATGAGCATCGGCGCGCCGGAAGAATCCGAGCCTTCGGCGGGTCGAACTGGCGGCATGAGCGCATTCAGGAGGCCAACGATTACGCGAAGGCTCAAGGGTTTGAGCCGTTCGCCGCGAGCAGTCCGCATTTCAGTCTTGCCGAGCAGGTGGAGAACCCGTGGGGCAGCGGATGCGTAGGCATTAGCGGCCCGAAGGAAGCGGACGCAAGGGAGTGGCACATCCGGACAAAGACGCCGCTTTTCGCGTATTCCAGCCTTGCGCGGGGATTGTTCTCCGGGCGGATCACGCGGGCGAACTTCGAGGCAATCAGGGACAAGATTGACGGGGCGTGCCTGCGGGCCTACTGCCACGAATGCAACCTGGCGCGCCTTGACCGGGCGTATGATCTGGCCGGGCGAAAGGGCGCGACGGTAGCCCAGATCGCCATGGCGTATGTGCTGAACCATCCGATGAACGTCTTCGCGTGCGTCGGCGCGGAGAGCCGGGAGGAATTCAGGCTGAACGTCGAGGCAGGCGCTATTTCCCTAAGCAATGATGAGATGAAATGGCTTGAGGATGGATAGGCCCGAGAGCCTGGAGCGCGCAGGATCGGGAACCGTCGCCGCAAAGCAAGGACAGAAATCAGGATATTGCAAACATTTCGCCCAGGAGTCGGATTGCGTCAGAATGTTCAAAACGGTCTATTCCTCTGTGCGCGATTATGCCACGCCCATCCTGCAACTATCCTGACGATACAACCATCATACGATTCCCCTCGACTTGAAATTCGTACGGCACAATGGCGATCCGGACTTCAAATCCCTTCTTGCCAAGCTCGCTGGTAACCTCCCCGACGCGTTCGGACGGCATGCTGTCAGCATCAAGCAGAGGGAAGATGCGCGCCTCCCGCGCCACGCGGCACATCTCAATTACAGATTCAATATGGAAGCCTGCGTCGAGCCTGTCGGAATACGTGAAAAGGAAGTGAGAACACAGCGCGATATCGAATGACGCGTCCGCAAAGGGGAGGTTCGGCAGCGCTGCCGCAACGTATCGCCCCTCGTCCCGGCTTTCAGCGTAATCCTTCAGAAATTCTGTCATCGCCTCCATCCGTTTTCGTATCAGGTCGTCCGGGGTTGGGATTTCCCTCCATACGTACAGATCCGTGTTATTCCGGACCTGCGCTGCAAGATCATCGCGAGTTTCCTCGATGCGCCTTCGGATGGTTTCCTGGTTGAATATGTAGATTGGATCGGTGGATATAACGCGCCTCCCCATCCCGCGCATTCCAGCGTTGAAAGCGGCGGGGCCGTCCGCGCAGGAAACAATCCGCATGGACAGGTCCCGCTCTGTCAGATCAAACATGCGGACATACTCCGCATAAGACCTGCCCCAGGGAATAACTTGTTTGAGATGAAGGGCCATGTTCTGTTTTCCTGATGCGGCAGGCATCAAGGGTAGCGGCGGCATGGTCATATGACAAGGCTGCGATACCGGTCAATTTCCAAACCGTGAATTACCGAGTCATCAACTTAACCATCGCGCTGCAAGCGCCGTCTATCGCCGGGTTAGAGAAGCAATGAACAGGCAAGGGCGAAAAAACAAGGATTACATGAATCCGGAAACATGCAGGATTTCCGTCGGCATCCATTCGGTGCCGCTGTGCCGTCGTTATCCGATCCTGCTGTTTGGATTTGACGCTGCGCGATCCGGCCTGTTATCATTCGCAGGCGTTCTGACGCAACTGTTTTACGGCTGGAAATCGCATACTGGAAGCAATCTCCATTCATGGAGAGGATTGGAAGATGAAGCAGGTTCAGGTTGGACTTATCGGCATGGGAACCGTCGGCGGCGGGGTGGCTCGTCTGCTGACCGATCCCAAAGCCGCATGGCGCGATCGTCTTGGCAATTGCATCAAGCTCAAGACCGTCGCCGATCTTTACATAGATTCGCTCCCGATCTCAACAGAGTTGCCAGGAGACGTCTGCCGGACAAAGGATGCGAACGAAATCCTGAGAGACCCGGAAATTTCCGTCGTGGTGGAGCTCATAGGCGGCATCCGCCCGGCGATGGACTTCATAACGACGGCGCTGGAGAGCGGCAAGAACGTCGTCACAGCCAACAAGGCGCTGCTGGCGGCGCATGGGCACGAAATTTTCACGACAGCCCGCAACTGCGATCGCTGCGTGGCGTTCGAGGCCAGTGTCTGCGGCGGGATACCAATAATCGCCGCCATACGGGACGGCCTGATCGCCAACAACTTCAGTTCCATTTACGGGATCGTGAACGGGACGTGCAATTACATCCTGACACAGATGACACAGCAAGGGGCGGCCTACTCGGAAGCCCTCGCCGGGGCGCAAGCGAAGGGTTATGCGGAGGCCGATCCCACGCTTGACGTCGAGGGGCATGACTCCCGCCACAAGCTTGCCGTGCTTGCCCGGCTGGCCTACGGCTGCGATTTTGACGCCAATGCCATCTACTGCGAAGGCATCACGAAGGTTCAGGCTCAGGACATCGCCTACGCGAAAAAGCTCGGATACGTCGTCAAGCTTCTGGCAATCGCAAGGTCCCACGACGAGGCTTATGAACTTCGTGTTCACCCCGCCCTGCTGCGCGAATCCCATCCGCTGGCGTCGGTCAACGATTCATTCAACGCGGTCTCCTGCGAGGGGGACGCCGTGGGAAGAACAATGTTCTACGGGCGCGGGGCAGGCAGGGAGCCGACAGCCAGCGCGGTCATGGCCGACATTGCGGATATCGCGCTGGGCCGGGCGCAGATAACCTTTGCGCGTCTCGGGCAGTTCGCGGTTGATGTTCCGCATGAAACGGCGTTGCCGATTAGCGAGGTTCGGACCCGCTACTACCTGAGATTCTCAGCGGTTGACAAACCCGGTGTGCTGGCGAGCGTGGCCGGAATCCTGGGAGCAAACGACGTGAGCATTTCCAGCGTCATACAACCGGAGGTTGAGGAGGACGCTTTCGTGCCTCTGATCCTGATGACGCATAAGGCGCGGGAGGGCGACGTTCTTACCGCGCTCAACGCGATCAACGCCCTTGACTGCATCGAGGGAAGCAAGACAAGCATGTTGCGCGTTGCGGCGGCATAGCAACGCCGCATGTCCCGGTAGTGTGCGTCAGGCATAACTTGTTGATAACGAAGGTTTTGGGATTTTAGATATGAAGTATTGCATCATTGTGCCGGACGGGCTGGCCGACAGGCCGCTTCAGCGTCTCGACGGGAAGACCTGCGTTGAGGTAGCCAGAACCCCCAATCTGGATGCTTTGAGCCAGGAGGGGTTGCTCGGCATGGTCTGCACGATACCGCATGGGTTCCATCCCGGCAGCGACGTGGCGAATCTCAGCATTGTCGGATACGATCCGGCCCGATATTACTCCGGCAGGGCGCCCCTTGAGGCCATGAACATGGGCGTGGAACTCTCGGAGACGGATTGGGCGCTCAGGTGCAACCTTACGACCGTCAGCGACGGCAAGATGTCCGATTTCACCGCCGGGCACATCAGCAACAGCGAGGGGGAACTGCTGATAAAGGCGATTCAGGAGAAGCTGGGAGCTGATGACATAACATTTTATCCCGGCGTAAGTTACAGAAATCTCATGGTCTATCGCGGAAGCCTGCCGATGGAGCTTGAGACAACGCCGCCGCACGACATTGTCGGCCAGGTTATTGACGGGCATCTGCCCCGCGGCAAGGGCGCGGAACTGTTGCTGGACCTGATGAATCGCTCGATTCCAATTCTGGCGGAGCATGAGGTCAACCGTGTCCGTCTGGACCTTGAGCAGAATCCGGCCAACATGATCTGGCTGTGGGGGCAGGGACGACGTCCGTACATGGAAAGTTTCCAGGAGCGTTACGGCGTCACCGGGGCGGCCATCTCAGCCGTTGATCTGGTCAGGGGCATTGCCAAGTCAATAGGATGGGATGTCATAAATGTGCCGGGAGCAACGGGATACATTGATACGGATTATGCCGCCAAGGGACGGTATGCGTTAGGCGCGCTGAAAAGCCATGATCTGGTCTTTGTTCATATAGAGGCGACGGACGAGGCCGGACACGAATCCAACATGACGCATAAGATTCGGGCCATGGAGAACATTGATAAGCTCATTATCGGACCAATCAAGCAGCATGCCGCCGAGACGGGCAACCTGAGGATAATGGTTCTGCCGGATCACGCGACGCCGATTTCTGTGGGCACGCACGTTGACGATCCGGTTCCATTCGTAATATGGGACCCCCTCTCCGCGCCGCGCTCGGGCAAGGACTTCTCAGAGGTCAATGCGGCGATGAGCGGCATCATGCTGAAAGAGGGGCACAGGCTGATGGAGCATTTCCTGAAGGGCGTCTGGGAATTCTGAGCGTTTCGCGCAAGCGGATGATGACGGCTTGACGTTTTGTTGTTGCGTGACGCGCAATCGCCGGGGCGATGGCGTGTTTTTGCCATATCATTGCGCGGGGAATGGATTTCCATGTTTGTTTTCAACCACCCGTTATACGGTCAACGGGCTTATCGGAGGATTAAACAGGTGGCTGGAAATCGTCCGGGATTTGTCTTTTGTCTGTTTCTGCTTTGCATGTGTCAGGCCTGCGCGGTCAGCGGCGTCGGGCCGACGCCTGCTATCGAAAACGCCTCATGGCAAGTCGAGCCGATCCGACAGGACGGGCGTTACGTCGGTTTCCAGTTCACACCGTTGAATGAGGATGCCGGGAACGAATACCGGATTGACCTGAGCATCGCCGGCAACCTGACGGCGGGCAGGGCGCAGCGCGGCGTAAACGGGCGCGACGTCTTCATCAGACTCACGGACTTGCTGTCCGATCCGACGCCTGAAATCGCGGGAGGGTATGTGACGGTGACGCTGCTGGGCGAGGATCCGTATCCTCGCGTTGACTTCGAGCTGGATATTGGCTCGTTCGACGCTGTGGCATGGAAATCGGTGCATGGGGAGGTTCCGTTTCATTTTTTAAGTTGTTCCCTGCCCGGCGCGGAGGTCTTCAGTCAGCGCGGGTGGCCGATTGGAACTCCGGACTACGATCCCTACAACATGAAGCTTGCGGAAGGTCCGGGCAGGAGCGTCGTATCAAGCTTCTCCCGTGACTGGGCAAATACGCCTCCCATCGGCGGTTATCCGTTCCCCGTAGTGGGATTATGGAAGCCGACCTCATCGGCGTTCCTGTGCTACGATTTCCACGGGCCGAGGCTGACCGACCACTCCGAGAAATACATAGCCTCGACATACTGCTATTCGCACAAAAATCGCAAAGTAGAGGCGTTCACGCTGGCCTGGCCGCACGGCGGACAGGGATACCAGAACCTCGTTTTTCCCGAGAAGCCGGAGAAGATCGTCTCATGGTTCCGCGTCCTGCACAAGACCGGGCGGGGTGGATTGGGGCTGAACGACGATCCAAACATGTTCGTCACGGAATGGCTGTGGAAGACCTACGCTGATCTTCTGCCGCGCGCCCCGGCGATGAACGACATGGACTGGCTGCCGGAGAATTTGCGCTTCTCGGAATTCGGCAAGCCAGGGATAGGGGGGCTATATGGACCGGAGGGCAAGCCGCGATGGTTCACGCCGGATTCGATTGACGCCTACGGAATCGGCGATGACGTCTTCTGTGTGGAATACGCCTATCGAAACGGGAATCAAGGGGCGATTGACGAGCTTCACCGCAGGTTGGACTGGCTGCGCGAACATGCGAAGCGATTCAAGGTCGGGGACGAGGATTGCGTTTTCTGGGAGAAGCCGATCATAGGGGAAGGGGCGGAGTTCTTCGGCCCCGGCGTGAGGTCGCTTCACAACGTCGGCGGGTGGGGCATCGCGCTAGCGATGCTGGAGGTCTACCGCAACGAGGGAGAAAAGAAGGCGGAACTTCTGCAGGACGTTGACGGCGCGCTGAGGTGGACGCGGCATATGCTTTACTCGCGGAACTGCTATCCGGACGTCCCGGCGGCGGAGTTTGCGTGGAGCGCCGGGCCGGCCACGACCTTCTGCCTGCGCTATTACTATACCTTCCGCGACGATCCTCAGAGGCATGAGCTGGCGCAACTCGCATATCGCCTGGCCCAGACGATGCTTTATCGCTACATGGCCATCTGGACAAGCGACAGCGACGACAGCGACGCGGACGATTCATCCTTCATGATGGAGCCGAACGCCGGCGCGCCGTGGTGCGCATGCGCCTGCGCCAATGAAATCTGGGTCATGCCGAAACCGCTGGTCAACGTCTACGTGGCGACCGGAGACGAGGTTCTGGCCTACTACCTGCGCGGCATGATGGACAAGTTCCACGAGATCGTCCAGAACGTGACGTATCCGACAATCAGGGAATATCCGTCAAGCTCCTACAGCGAGCGGCTGGGACTTTTCCCCGGATGCCCGCAGGGGGATGGAATCAGGGGCGATTTCGGCGGGTTGTGGGGCGGTGGGGAGACGGTCTGCTGGCCGCCGGGAGAGGCGACCATGCGGATCGTCTGCGGAGAGAAGGGCGCGATCGCCTTCTGCCGGGACGGCGCTCACAGCGACATCAGCGATTACGCCGCCGGGAAGGGCGGCTCTTGCAAATTCAAGGTCGTGAAGTCGGGGACGTTGCCCGCAGAGGGCAAGCCCGGAGCGATATGCGTGTCTGTTCCGTTCTTCAACATGACCGGAAAGCCGGTTTCGCGCATAAGGGACGACAAGCGGGAGGCGATTTCCGATATCGTCTTTTTCGATACCCGCAACGACTCGCTGATTGTCCGGGACGTGAGGCAAGGCGACGTTATCGTCATTGGGGAAGGCCCCTTCACGCCCGTAGAAATCCGACGCTTGCGGCCACGGTTGGTCGAGACGGAACCGGTCCTTGCCAGCGGCGATTTCCGAATGGTTTCCCTGGGCGGAATTGCAGATACGGGGGTGGACACAAGCTGGGCGGCAGCGAATGGCTACGGAGGATTGTGGACGGGGATGCGGTGGGTGGCGGGAGTTCCGTTCAATCTTGCTGACCCGACGTTGAATTCCGGCAAGGGCGCTGTCCGCAATCGTGGAGTTCCTGTCGGGAATGCCGCCGGGACCGTGTTTGCGCTCATAGGCGATCATGACGAAAAGGGGCAGATAACCCTGAAGTTCCGGGATGGAACGTCGCAGGATTTCGGGACGGAAAAGGCTGTTCCGTTCATCGTCGGCTGGCCGGCTTGCTACACGTGGCATCTCGATCTTCTGACCATGCCGGCGAGGGGGATGGAGGTTGGCGAAGTCACGGCTTCCGGAGCCGCCATCTTCGCCATCAGCTTTACAGACAAGTCGCTCGACGAACTCCCGCAGGTTTCCGAGGTTATCGCCCAGAGACTCAAAATCATCGAAGGCGAGCGCGAGGCGGCGCGGCGGATTGCGCGAATCGCCCCGTTGTTTGAGAAGTTCTCCGGCCATATCGCCGTTCTGCCGATTCCCGGGGACAAGGGGCCTGACTCGCTTCCGCTCTACAGGACGTTCATGCGTGCCGGGTTGCAACAGCATCTCCGGATGCTTACAGCCCCGGAGCTTGTTGACCCGACCGTTTTCAACAAGGATAACTTCCCCGTCGCTCTTTACCTCCACGCGGAGGAATATGTTGACACGGTGAACGAGCCGGGCGACGCAGTGAAATCGCTTCAGAGATATCTCTCCGAGGGCGGAACGCTGGCGGTTCTGCCTTCAGGCCCGTTCCCGTTCTATTATCCCATGAAACCCAATGAGGAGCAGGTGAAGGGGGTTGCGAACGGGTCGGCATGCGCGGCGCTCGGTTATCCCGTCTGCGGCAGCGGCATAGGCGGGCGCAACGACACCATCCCGAACACGAAGGTAATCGGCTGGGAGGCCCCGCCGGAAGGTCTGCAACTGACGCTCAAGGTCAGGGATGGGCAGGACGTCGTCAAATCGCTGCCGGCGGCCTTCGCCATTCCGGCGGATGGCGACAAGCGATGGCGTCCGGTGGCCGGCATTTTGGATGATTCGGCGGATTACACGCCGCTGATAACGCTTTATGACGCATCCGGGACCAGCTACGGCGACGCCGCCGTCTGGATCAGACACAAAACCGGGAAGCTTGCCGGGGGAACGGTTGTCGGAGCGTGGGCGACGTTGAGCCGAGATCCGGAGATAGGTTCGCTGCTGAATGTTGACATCCTTAGCGCTGCACTGGAACGCGCCGCGCCGCCGGTGGCGCGTTTCTCATGCTCCAGAGCGGCAGGGAAAATCCAACTGGACGGCAGACTCAGCGAGAGGGCATGGGCATCCGCCCCGGCGTGGGGATTCACGTGCTTCGGAAATCGAACGGGCGAACCGCCCATAGGCACGAAGGCCCGCGCACTGTGGGACGACAAGGGGCTTTACTTCGCCTTCGAGTGCGACGATCCGGACATTCACGCCGCGCCGAGAGGGCATGACGGCTTTCTCTGGGAGGGCGAGGTGGTCGAGGTCTACATTGACCCGGACGGGGACGGCAGGGACTACTGCGAGTTCGAGATAAGCCCGCGCGGGGAGACGATTGACCTGAAAATCCCAAGCCCGAAGGATACCGGCACGGATGATCTGAACCGCGCGAACGCAAAATGGGAAACCCCGGGATGGTCATTCGGCGTCAATCTTGACGGAACGCTCGACAACAGGGATGACACGGACAAGGGATGGACTGTTGAGACGTTCATACCGTGGACGGCGTTGCCCGGCGCGCTGAAGCCGCGGGTCGGCGGCGGCGTCCGTTTCAATCTTTACCGAATAGAGAGAGCTAAGACGCTGGGCGATGAACCTATGCTGGCTTCGCTTGTTCCGACAGACACGTTCCACGCGCCGGAGCGGTTTGCGAAGCTGGTACTTGCCGGCAATCCGTATGACGAGGATTTCTCGACCTACCCGGACGGCCCCTTTGCCGCGCCGCACTGGAAGTCGGAGGCTGGGAAATGGACGATCAGCGGCGGCCTGCTGATCGGGGAGAATTCGGGAACTGACGGATTTGTCCCGGCGGGGCTGAAATCGGTTGGGACGCCGTTGACGGATTTCGACCTGTCGGTCGAGTTCAGGATCGCGTCCCGCGGAAAGGATCATCGCGACGGTTGCTGGATCGGATTCCGAGACGCAGGCCCGGGCGTGGGATACAGCCTGAATTTCCAGGGCGGACGAATCTGGCTGATGAAACGCAACCAGGGGCGATCATGCGACGACGGGACGCAGATGGCCGAGATCGGCGACTGGCAGACGGATGACAAATGGCATAAGGCCGAAATCTCGGCAAAGGGCAACGCCATCGCAATACGCCTTGACGACAAACTCATTTTCGACGTCAGAGACGAGGGGCATCTTGGCGTTCCGCCCGTGCTTTCCGGCGGGATTTCGCTTTCGGCCAGGAAGTGGTCAATGTCGCCCGGGGACACGCGGGTGGAATTCCGGAGCGTAAAGGTCGGGCAACCGCGAGAGTAGTCCCCGGAAGTTTCTGATATCATTGGAAGAAGCTTTCCCGAAGCGGCTTCAGTGCGCAATAATCCTGAAGACTGTAATCTCTGAGTCAGGAGCAACAAGCATGGTCATCATTGCCTGGGTTGTTACAGTCGCCATTGCCTTTTTCACATTTCCGGCATGCGCGGGGGAAGGGATTCCTTTACCTGAACACCCCCGTCCGGACTTCATGCGGGAGAGCTGGGTCAATCTGAACGGCGCATGGGCCTTCGATTTCGATCCTTCGGGCATCGGGGAGGCGGAGCAATGGTTCGCGCCCGGCAAGCGGGAGTTAAAACGAAGCATCGTGGTTCCGTTTCCGTGGGAGGCGAAACTCAGCGGAATCGCCGACACGCAATACAAAGGCGTCGCATGGTATTCCAGGACAGTTGACATTCCGGCGGAATGGAAGGGGCGGCGGGTCTGGTTGTGTTTCGGGGCGGTTGACTGGAGCGCGAAGGCATGGGTCAACGGGAAACAGGTCGGCGAGCACGTCGGCGGATACACCCCTTTTGCATTCGATATCACCGACGCCGCCGCGCCGGGACAGAAGGCCGCAGTTGTGCTTCGCGTTGAAGACACGTCCGCGCCGGAACAGCCTGGCGGCAAGCAGATCGGGTGGTACACGCGCACAAGCGGCGTTTGGCAGACGATCCACCTTGAAGCGCGGGGTGATGCCTTCCTGAAAACGCTTCGTGTCATTCCCAAACTGTCCGATGGCAATCGAAAGGCAACGCTTACCGTTGAGGCGGTCGTCGGCGGGGACGCGAAGGGCGCGTCGGTTCAGGTCAGAATTGGGGAACGCGAGGCGAACCTGGGACAGACGGAAGAGACTGGCACATATAGGGGAACATTGGAAATCGAAAATCCCCGCCTCTGGTCGCCTGATGATCCGTTCCTGCATGACGCCGTCTACTCGGTGATGAGGGACGGGAAACCAGTTGACGTCGTGAAGGGCTACGTCGGTATTCGGGAAATCTCGGTCGCGAAGGCTCCCGGGCGAGATTACAAATACATCTGCCTGAACGGAAAGCCGGTCTACCTGAAAGGCGCGCTGCACCAGTCCTTCCATCCGGACGGGATTTACCAATACCCGGACGACAAGACACTGCGCTGGGACTATGAGTATGCGAAGCGGATCGGGTTGAATTTCTTCCGCATACACATCAAGACCGAGATTCCGAGAGCGCTTTACTGGGCCGATAAGCTGGGCATTCTCATCATGGAGGACCAGCCGAATTTCGGGCGCTACAACGAGGCGGCGCAAAAGAACTGGGAGAGCGTCATGCGCGGGACGGTCGAGCGCGACTTCAATCATCCCAGCATCTTTGCGTGGTGCAACTTCAACGAGACCTGGGGCATCGGGGACGGCGGCTACAAGCGGGATCATCAGTTATGGGTCCAGGAGATGTACCGCCTTACCAAAAGCCTTGATCCCACGCGGCTTGTAGAAGACAACAGCCCATGCCTCTACGATCATGTGGAAACCGACATAAACAGTTGGCATTTCTACATTAACAACTACATCATGGCGCGCGGACATATCGAGAATGTGGTTAAGAAGACGTTCCCGGGATCCGATTTTAACTACGCATCCGGCTGGAAGCAGGCCGACGCGCCGCTGATCAACAGCGAATACGGCGGCATCAGCGCCGGTTCCGGCGACCAGGACATTTCATGGTGCTTCAAATATCTGACCAACGAGTTGCGCAAGCATGACAAAATCTGCGGTTACATCTACACGGAGCAGAGCGACATCGAGTGGGAACACAACGGCTTCCTGAACTACGATCGCACAGAGAAGGAATACGGGTATGAATTCTGGTTCCCCGGCTTCGGGCTTGCCGACATCAATAATCTCGATTTCATAGTCCTGGACACCGAGCCATGCCCGTCCGTCAAGCCCGGCGCAAAGCTTTCGATACCAGTTCTGTTGAGCCACTGGTCGGGCATTGAGTTGAAGGAAGCGACGTTGAACTGGCGCGCGGACTTCATTGACCGCTTCGGCGTCAGACACGACAAGTTTACGGAAGGCTCAAGGCTTGTCGCATGGGAGCAGTTCCGCGTTGTCAAATCCGGGAAGATCGAGATTGAAGTCCCGAAGGACGCGCCCGCCGTCGGGGCCGTATGCGTGTGGCTGAGCGACGGAGACGGGAAGAAACTCGCGGCCAACTACATCAATTTCCACGTCAAGTCCGACGCCCCGCGAGTCGAGGCGATTGGGGCAAGGCGGATAGCTCTGCGGTTCAGGCCGAACGAATTCGCCGAATGGAAGTGGTCCGGCAACGCAGCCCCGCCGCTGGGGGAGAGATCGTCGGCAAAGGTTTTTGCCAGCGGCAAGGGATACGCCGAGTATCGGTTGCGGATTCCGGTGAATGTCCCCGTGAAATCGCTCTCCGGGCTGACGCTGCTTTTCGAGGCATCGGCAAAGGCGCTTGACGAAAAGCTTTCCTGGCCCGCCGTGAAGAAGCCGGTTGACTATCCGCAGACCGACAAGGAGATCAAATGGCCGACCGATCTCGTAGTTTTGATCAACGGTAAAAAAGTCCATCAGGCTACGTTGCCGGATGATCCGTCCGACGCCCATGGAGTTCTTTCCCACGCGTACCACTTCCAGCCGGGCTCATACGGATATCTCACGCGGGTCGAGTTGAAGGCCGGGGAGAATCGCGAGATCATGGACGAACTTGCCCGGTCGCGAACGCTGACCATCCGCATGGAGGTTCCTGAAAACGCGAAGAATCCCGGCGGTCTTGCGCTTTACGGCGAAGCCCTCGGATGCTACCCGACCGATCCGACCGTCATCCTGGACTACGACGCGGACCACGCCCTGCCCGGCGACTATCGGACCGACGAGGCCATCGCAATTGACTGCATGGCGACGACGCGGGAGACGCTGATTCCGACGGCGGAGCAACAGCCACCGGCGTGGCGGTTCACAATGGAACGTCCGGTGGACGGTTGGACGTCGCAGGAATTCAACGATCGGGAATGGAAGGTGGGACGCGGCGGGTTCGGGACTGAAGGAACACCCAACGCCATACTCAATACGACGTGGTCTGGGCCGGACATCTGGCTGCGGATGCGCTTCGACGCGCCGCGCCCGGCAGACCTGATCGGAGGCGTCATCCGCATCTATCACGACGAGGACGCCGAGGTCCACCTGAACGGGCGCAAGATCGCGGAGCGCAGGGAATACGTGACGGATTACGTCGAGATCACGCTCAGCGTAAAGGACATTGACTGCATCAAGGAGAAGGACAACGTCATAGCCGTCCATTGCCGGCAGACGACCGGCGGACAGAATATAGACGTGGGTTTTTCGGTCTTCAGGAAGAAACGATAGCCGACGGCTGCGGCGGTCGCGCAGGGCGGTTGTTTGAGACTGAATTCCGCGGATAACCTGCGCCATGAACACTAAAAGGGGCACGATGCAAAGCGCCCCATGCGTCAGGAACTCAGGAGATTTCATGATGAGGAAAATGGCATTACTACTCTGCATTTTTGCGCTACTGCTCAATTCAGCCTGCACGCAATCCGCATCGAACGTTCAGCAGGGGACTGCTGCGGCAGCGGTAGAGGCGGTCAAAACCGAACCGGCCAAGCCGAAACAGGCGAGCGTTTTCATGGTCGGCACCGCGTCGGCAAAGATAACGCCGCCCAAGCCGGTTCCGCTTTCAGGATACGGCGACCGTTTCGGAAAGCTGTCCAAGGGCGTGCATGATGACGTCTACGCAAGGGCCGTCGCAATCCGCTCGGACGATACGACGCTGATCATGACCAGCGTTGACATGTGCGTGATGAATCGCGATCTGGCAGAAGCCGCGCGGAAGAAGGCGAAGGAGATGGGTTGCGCGGTTCCCGACGAGAATATCCTGATCGCCACGACGCACAACCATACGAGCGTCGGCGCGCACATGAAGACCCCGCTGGCCGTACCGGCGATGGGCTTCTTCGACCAGAAGGTTTTCGACCACCTTGCGGCTCAGATCGGAACGGCCATCGCAGAGGCGACGAAGGACATGAAGCCGGCGTCCTTCGGGCTTGGCAAAACGGCGCTGGAGAATTGGAACCGCAACCGCCGCAGGACTGGCGGGGGATTGACGGACAAGACGCTGGGCGTCCTGCGCTTCGACGGCGAGGACGGCAACCCCATTGCCATCATCGTCCTATGGACCGCGCACCCGACGCTCCTCGACGGCGAGGACATGTTCATCAGCAGGGATTATCCCGGCGCGATGGTTGACGCCGTGAGCGAGCATTACGCAAGCAAGCCGAACGTGCTGCACTTCAACGGCGCCCAGGGCGACGCATCCCCGACGCCGCGCGAGGGCAAGTTCAAGGACCGCTACGAAGAAGCCGTCGCTTACGGGCAGGCCATTGCCGTGAAGGTCTGCGAACTCAGCGATTCCGTCAAGGCTGACCGCAAACCCATCCTCAAGGTCAATTACAAGATACAGCAGCTTCCCCCCACCATGTTGACGGGCATGACGCCGACGGAAGCCCCGTTCCAGCGTATTGAGTTCGATCGGGACTGGCTGCTGACCGCGCCGGGCGAATGCATCTGCGCCGTCTGGATGGGCATCCGGGCAAGAGCTTTTGAACTCGGAGCGGAGAACGCCTTCTATGTCGGACTCGCCAACGAGCACCTCGGCTACTTCGTGAATCCGGAGCAATACGCGCTGGGCGGCTATGAGGCAAACATGTGCTTCTGCGGCCCGACGGTTGAGAAGGCGTTGATGCTGGGGGCGCTGGGCGATCTTCTGCCGGACGATCCAGAAGCTGAGAAGAAACTTCTTGACGGCAGCGGCATAGACAGGCAAGGGCCGGTTGCGGTCGTCAATCTGGCAGGAAGCCCGTATCAGATCGGCTTCCAGCACGGACGCCTGCTCAAGGCGGAGATTCACGACTTCTGGAAGATTCTTTGCGAGAACCTGATCGCCGAAACGAAGCCGGAACTCCAGAAATTCATGTGGAAGCAGCCGGCGCTCATCCCGATCGTCAACATGATCGGCGGCGTTGACAAGCTGGCGATGCCGATGTTCTGCATGGCGTCCAAACCCATGAACGGGAAGGTTCCGGCGGATCTGCTGGAGGAAATGCGCGGGTTGTCTGAAGGCGCGGACATGGCCTACGACGCCGTCTTCTTCATGAACGCTTACCTCGAACTGTCCAACCAGAAGGACCTCGAAGCAGTTGTCAAGAATATCGCGCTCTGCACGAACATCGTCACGATCCCCGGCGACGCTTCGCAGCCGGTCCTGCACATGCGCAACGTGGACTGGGCATGGCCTCATCTCTTCGCCCCGCGGATGGTCGTTCTGCGCGTGAAGCCGGCGGGTGGCCATGCCTTCCTGTCGCTGACGTGGCCTGGTCAGGTCGGCGTTCTGACGGGGCTGAACGACGCCGGAATCTCGCTGGCCTCGGAGACGGTGAACTCGAACAGCGACACGTCGCTTGACGGTTGCCCGATGATGCTGACCTCGCGTCTGGCGCTTGAGAAAGACGGCTCGATTGACGACATGGCGAAGCGTCTGAGCGATGGTTCCGGCACGGCCGGGTATCACATCATCATGGCCGACGGCAAGGGGCGCGTCGCCGTAAGCGTTGACAGGTCGGCCACGAAGGTTGCCCAGCGTCGCCGCGAAGGCTCCGGCAACCTGCTTGGCGTGATTCTTGAAAAGAACATGCCGGAGCCCTACGCCAATCCTGGATCGAAGAAATTGGGCATAACCACGATTGACGAGGGCGAGAGGTCGAAATACAGCCACATTGATTCGAAGTTATCCTCCGGGGCGCTGGAGAAGGCTTCGGTCGAGGATTGGCAGAAATTCATGCTCGACAAGGAGCATGGTCTGGTGAAAGGCTCGACAATCCACGCAACAGTCATGATCCCGGCGCAGAAAACCGTCCGGCTGCATCGCTGCGGGGTGGACGGGGAGAACTACCTGGAATACAAGCTCGAATAACCAGCCCCTGCGATTGATCAAACCACAAAGACTCAAAGACACAAAGAACGGATGGGAGAAGTATGGGATTTAGTAACAATCGGTTCGACATTCCCTGACCTCTCCCGGTAGCTCCATCAAAGAATCCGATATAATCACCGTGTGGATAACCACAGGCAGGATTCGGTCCTCAATCGCTATTTTCCGAGCCTATGATTGGCTCCAGAAAGTGATTCCATCTCGGCGGTTTTGACTCTTCTTCAAGCTGTTCTTTGTGTCTTCGAGTCTTCGTGGTTTATGGGTTCGTCATTATGGATATTCCCATTGACAGCTTAAATGCTGCCGGAGCGGGCTATCGGATTGGAGTCATCTCCTTCGCCCCCGTTCGCGCGCGGCGTCGCGTTCCTGTTCGCGCTGCTTGATAGCCTCCCGCTTGTCGTACATCTTCTTGCCGCGCACAAGACCAAGTTCAACCTTGGCGTAGCCGCGCTTGAAATAAATGCTCAACGGCACGATCGAGAATCCGCGCTGGGCGACTTCGTCGGTCAGCTTGCGCAGTTCCTTCCTGTGAAGCAGGAGCTTGCGCTTACGGTCGGGGTCATGCGTCGCGTAGCCTGACGATTTGTATTCCGCGATACGCATCCCCAGGATGTACATCTCCCCGTTCTCCGGTCTGGCGAACGCCTCCGCGATGCTAACGTTTCCCTCTCGCAGGGATTTCACCTCGGTTCCGGTCAGGGATATCCCCGCTTCCACCTTGTCCAGAACGTGGTAGCGGTGATACGCCTTTCGGTTTTTCGCTACGATTTTTACGCTTTCAGCCATTATCCGCATCCGCCGCAGGGCGTCTCATAAGAAAGAAAGTTCTGAGAACGCCCAGGCATTCATCAGCCAGAATGCCCGGCGTCACTTCCAGCCTGTGGTTAAGCCTTTGCTCCCTGGCGATGTCGAAGATGGAGCCGCAACCGCCGCTTTTTGGATCGGGGACGCCGAAGACGACTCGCGCGGCGCGGGCCTGGGAGAGCGCCCCGGCGCACATGCAGCACGGCTCAAGCGTCGCGTAGCACACGCAGCCGACCAGCCGCCATGATCCGACCGCCCGGCCTGCCGCCCTCAAGGCCAGTATTTCCGCGTGCGCCGTCGGATCGGAGAGCTGTTCGCGCCGGTTGTGTTCGCGGGCGATTATCTCCCCGTCCCTGACGATGACGCAGCCAACCGGGACTTCGCCCTCGCTTGCCGCTATTTCGGCTTCGCGCAATGCCTCGCGCATGAAGGCCTCGTCGCTGCCGCAGGGGGGGGATGCGCCGTCCATCGGCTCCATTCAAAAAAAATGGCGCGCCCAGGAGGATTCGAACCTCCAACCTACGGTTCCGTAGACCGTCGCTCTATCCAGTTGAGCTATGGGCGCGCTAGACGTCGTTTTTGTCAGGTTGTCGGGACACACTTATAGTCGGCCGGGCGGCGGCGTGTCAAACGTTTTTGCGGCGAATGAATCCGGGTATGATGGATATGCGGCGGGCTGCGCGAGCCAATCGGCTGGCTGGTCCTTGCCATTGGTCAGGTAAAGACATGAAATGTCCGAACTGCGACGTTGAGTTCCCCGGGACACCGGGCGACGTCTGTCCCCGCTGCGGCTGGCGGGACGCCACGCGGGAACCGGTTTCGCCCGGGCTGCCCATGGACCAGATCAGCGAGTTGGGCTTCCTTTCCGCCTTCGTGCAGACGACTTTCTGCTGTCTGACTTCGCCGTCAAACTCGTTTGCGAAGATTAGGTCCGGCGTCTCGTCCAGTCTGGCGGCGTTTTATTACATCGTCATGGAGACGGGCGCGATACTGGTTTCGACCTTCATCATAATGTTTTTCTTCATTCTGTCACAGAACGCTCAGACTGCGGATGATGCTTCCTCCTCAATCCTCGTCTCCGGTCTTGTCGTCCCGGCAGCGGCGTTTTTCCAGATTCTTCTTACGGCGTGCCTCGGTCCGGCGATTCTGCACATGGCTGGAACGGTCAGCCGTTCGACCCCCGGCGGATTCAATGTCACTGCGCGCGTCTTCTGGTACGCAGTTGGTTGCACTGCTCCGATACAGGCAATCCCCTTCATAGGCTGGGCGGCGGCGCCTTTCTTTGCAATGGCAATCTACGTCATCGGCGCCGGCGCGGCGCACAAGGTGAGCAAGGTAAGGGCCGCCTTCCCGCTCCTGGTTCTGATACTCGGATTCTTGCTCTTTGTCGGCATAACCTCGTTTGTCGCTGTATTCTTATAGCGGCATCTCCTTGTTGAGGTGGCGGGTTGGAGGAATCCCGCTGCCTCGCGCGTCCGTTTCGGGATAGAATAGAGTCAGGAATGATGATCCGGCGTTACGGACATTACGACAACGAGAAAATTGTCACGGAGGCAGACCATGGCGAAATCCGGACAGCCGAACGTGCTGGTCGTCTTCACGGATCAGCAGCGCTGGGACACATGCGGGTGCTACAACAGCCCTATGGAACTGACGCCGAACCTGGACCGTATGGCCTCGCGCGGCGTTTTGTTCGAGAACGCGTTCACCTGTCAGCCTGTGTGCGCACCGGCTCGCGCATCCCTCCAGACGGGCCTTTATGCGAAGGCGACGGGTGTCTGGCGCAACGATCTCGCGCTACGTCCGGATCAGCCGACGCTAGGGACATGGTTCAGCAACGCGGGTTACGACGTGGGCTACGTGGGGAAGTGGCATCTCGCCTGCACGTCGGTTGAGCCTGTGCCGCGCGAGCTTCGATGCGGATACAACGGTTTCTGGGAGGTTGCGGACATCCTGGAATTCACATCCCACCCTTACGCCGGGCACGTCTTCGACGCGAACAACCGGATTATCGAATTCAAGGACATGTACCGCGTTGACTTCATCACAGACCGCGCGATCAGATTCATGGACATGGAGCGCAACGCCCCGTTTTTCCTCTTTATCTCTTACATAGAGCCACACCAGCAGAACGACTGGAACAAGTTCTGCGGCCCTGAGGGCTACGAGCAGCGCTATGCCAATCCCTGGATCCCGCAGGACCTGCGCTACCTGCCGGGGGACTGGGTGTCCCAGTTGCCCGGCTATTACGGCTGCATTCGGCGCATTGACGAATGCCTGGGCCGGATGCTCAATCATCTGGAGGAATCGGGCAGACTGGAGGACACCGTCGTAATCTTCACGTCCGACCACGGTTGCCATTTCCGGACGCGGAACAGCGAATACAAGCGTTCCTGCCACGAATCCTGCATACGGATACCGATGGTAGCGGCGGGACCGGGTTTTGAGCGGCAGCGCGTGGAGCGGGAGTTGGTCAGTCTGATTGACCTTCCGCCGACGCTGCTGGATTCGGCGGGGATACCCGTTCCGAAAGAGTTCCACGGTCGGTCGCTGCTGCCTCTTGCGCGCGGGGAGGCGAAGGACTGGCCGGAGGAGGTGTTCCTTCAGATCAGCGAGCGCACCGTTGAACGCTGCGTCAGGACGAAACGCTGGAAATACAGCGTCTTTGCGCCGGAGAAACACGGCTGGCACGACCCGGACAGCAAGGAATACGTCGAGCGATATCTATATGATCTCTACGCCGATCCGCATGAGATGGTCAACCTTGCCGGGCGGCCGGGCAGGTACCGGGAGGTGGCGGACGACCTGATGGAGAGGTTGAAGGAGAGAATGACCCAGGCGGGAGAGGATCTGCCGGTGATTCATCCCGCCAGGCATTACGCTTGATAAGGGCTGTTCCTGCTATTCCGCGTCGTAGGCGATCAGAGATCGCACGTCGTAACCTTCCAGCAGCCTCCGTCCGTTCAGGAAGCTGAGTTCGACGATGAAGCTGACAGCGACGATCTCGCCCTTCATCCGTTCGACCATCCGGCAGCAGGCGGCCATTGTGCCGCCGGTCGCCAGCAGGTCGTCGGCCATCAGGACCTTCTGGCCGGGCCGTATCGCGTCCTCGTGCATGCAGAGTGTGTCGGTTCCGTATTCGAGCGTATAGGTTTCCGAGATTGTCTTGTAGGGGAGTTTTCGTGGTTTGCGTATTGGCGCGAAGCCCGCGCCGAGTTCAAGCGCCAGGCCGACGCCGACTATGAAGCCGCGCGATTCCGCCCCAGCGACGACCTCGACACCCATGCCGCGGAATGGTTCCGCCATGCGCTTCACAGTTTCCCGCAACCCGGCGGGATCGCCAAGTAAGGGGGTGATATCCTTGAAGATGATTCCCGGCTTGGGGAAGTCCGGAACGTCGCGTATGAGTTTTCTGATGTCCATTTTTATTCCTTCATTGCCTCTTTCAGTTTGCCCAGTGCGCGCAGTTCGATCTGGCGCACTCTTTCGCGGCTGACGCCCATCCTGCCGGCGACTTCTTGAAGGGTCATCGGGGGGAATTCGTCAAGCCCGAAACGCATCTTCAACACCCGCGCCTCCCGGACGTCAATGGCCTTCAGCATGCGGTTGAGCGCGTCCCGCTCCGCCTGTTTGACGGCAATTTCGTCCGGGGATTGGGCGCGTTTGTCCGCAAGGACTTCGCTGAGGTCCAGTTGATCGGTATTGCCGCGCTCGAAGCTCTGGAAGAACGAGCCGACGTAGGTCGAGCTTGCCCGAGTCAGGATGGCCATGCGCTCCTGGGTAAGGCCGGCCTCGCCGGCGACTTCCTCAAGAGTCGGCTCGCGTCCGAGGGATTTCTCAAGCTCGGCGTGCGCCTCCCGCGCGCGGCCGAGCGCCCCTATGGCGGATGCCGGCAGTTTTATCCAGTTGCTGCCGCGAACTGCGCGGTTGATGCTCTGGCGTATCCACCACGCCGCATAGGTGCTGAATCGGCAGGGCTTGCCGTCGCGGGCGTGTGCGAACGGGTCATAAAGCTCAACTGCCCGAATCAGGCCCAGATTGCCTTCCTCAATAAGGTCGGCCATGGGCAGCCCGTGTTTGGAGTATCTGCGCGCTATACTGACGACAAAGCGCAGGTTTGACAGGATCAGCCGCTGCCTGGCCGTCCTGTCTCCCTGAAGTTTCCTCCCGGCCAGCTCCAACTCCTCTGCGGGAGTCAGCAGCGGAATCTTCTCGATCTCGGCCAGGTAGAAACTGAAGTCCTTAGCCTGCGCCTGTTTCAATCCTGTCCCCGTTGCCGGTTACGCCCCTTCGCCCCCCCCGCCGCGCTCTTCGGCGTCGGACGATTCTCCGGCGGGCGGCGAATCGGTTCCTGTTTCGTTCTCAGCCTCGGCCGCCATCTCCGCGGCGTCGGCTGCGACCTCAGCGGCAGATGCCCGTTCAGCCTCCGCGCGCGCCTGCGCGGCCATCTCCTCGGCGGACATCTGGCGGATGATGCCAGGCTCGTCGCTGTCCGGCGGGATGACCTTGCCCGGACGCAGACTGAGGCCGATCTTTCGGGTTTCCTGGTCTACGCGGATGATTTTCACGTTCACGAGGTCGTTGATCGCCACGATCTCCTCGGGACGCGAAATCTTCCTGTCCGAAATTTCGGATATGTGCAGCAGACCCTCAAGCCCGTCCTCAAGCTCGACAAAGGCGCCGAAGCTTGTGAGCTTTGTGATGTGCCCGCGCACGATGTCGCCGCCGTGGTAGTTGTTCGGAATCTCCGCTTCCCACGGGTCGGCGTGCAGTTGTTTCAGTCCCAGGGCGACGCGCTTGCGCTCCTGATCCACGTTGATGATGACGGCCTCGATTTCCTCGCCCTTCTTGACCTTCTCGGACGGGTGGTTGACTTTCTTTGTCCAGGACATGTCGGAGACGTGCAGCAGCCCGTCCACGCCCTCCTCCAGCTCGACGAACGCGCCGTAGTTGGTCAGGTTGCGCACGCGCCCCTTGATGATCGTTCCGGGCGGGTACTTCTCCGCGACCATGCTCCACGGGTCGGCTTCCGTCTGCTTCATGCCCAGGGAGATTTCCTGCTTGTCTTTGTTGATGCCGAGGACGACGACCTCGACCTGCTGGCCGAGCTGGACGATCTCGGACGGATGATTGATTCGGCGCGTCCAGCTCATCTCGCTGATATGTACAAGGCCTTCGACGCCCTCTTCCAGCTTGACGAACGCGCCGTAGCTGACGAGGTTGACGGCCTCTCCCTTGACCCTGCTGCCGACGGGGTATTTTTCCTCGATCGTTTCCCACGGGCTGGCGGATTTCTGCTTCAGGCCGAGGGCGATCTTTTCCTTTTCCTTGTCAACATTGAGGACCATCACCTCGATCTCCTGATCAATGGAGACCACCTCCGAGGGATGACCGATGCGGCCCCAGCTCATGTCCGTGATGTGCAGGAGTCCGTCTATGCCGCCGAGGTCCACGAATGCGCCGAAGTCGGCAATGTTCTTGACCTTGCCTTTACGGAGTTCTCCGGGCTGGATTTCGGCCAGGAGCTGTATCTTCATGCGCTCGCGCTCCTCCTCGATGAGGCGGCGGCGCGAGATGACTATGTTCTGGCGCTCAGGGTCAATCTTCAAAATCTTGCCGGAGACCTCCTTGCCGATGTAGTCCGCGATTTCTCGCGGGCGGCGGATGTCTATCTGCGAAGCGGGCAGGAAAACGGGAACGCCGATGTCCACCAACAGCCCGCCCTTTATTTTGCGGACGACTTTTCCGGTGACCACGTCGCCTTCGTTGCACTTTGAGAGGATCTGTTCCCAGTTGCGGATGCGGTCTGCCTTGCGCTTTGACAGGAGAGGCATCCCGCCTTCGTCCTCGACGGCCTCAAGGAGGACCTCGATCTTCTCGCCCGGTTTGATTTCCTCGCCCTCGTCCCACTCGTAGGACGGCACGCGCCCCTGGCTCTTGCAGCCGATGTCAATGATCACGTCGTCCTCGTCAACCCCCAGGACGCGGCCCGTCAGGATCTTGCCTGCGGTGAAGTCCTGGACCGTTTCCTCGTAGCGGGAGGGCAGCGCGTCCGAACCCGTCAGGATGGCGGAAACTTCCAGTTCGATCTCGTCCCTCGAAATGCCGTTCTCTTTGAGAAAATCCCGTTTTACAGTCTTCTGAGCCATGAAAAAGAATCCCAAAAAAAGTTGGAAACATCCCCGCCGGACGACCTTCGCCCGGGGGGCGCCTCCTTCCCGAGGAGGCCTGACCCGCAAAATGGAACCTGGACGCCGACCGCCGGCGCCCCGTCCTAACGTCAATGCCCTCGCGTTTCCTGAACGCGACGCATCATGATTTCAATCACCTGATCGAGGCTGAGCCTCGTGGAGTCCACAACAATCGCGTCATCCGCCCTTCGCAGGGGAGAAACCGGCCGGGACATGTCGAATGTGTCGCGGGCGATGATCTCCGCGATCATGCGCTCCCGTGTCATCCCGGCAGCCTTCCCGCAAAGTTCTCTCAGGCGGCGATCCGCTCGCTCCTGCGGCGTGGCATCGAGGTAGAACTTTACCTGCGCTTCGGGAAAAACGACGGTTCCCATGTCGCGGCCTTCCGCCACCACGTCGCCGGCATCAGCAAAACGCCGCTGGCATGGCAGCATTTCCCGCCTGACATCTGCGGAATCAGCTACGAAGTGGATATTTCGCGTGACTTCCGGCGAGCGAATCAGGCGCGTTGCGTCACGTCCGCCGATGCTGACTGACATGCCTTCCGGCCCGCAGGTGGCCGCAAGTTCTGAGGAGCGAAGGAGTTGCGCAATGCGGACACTGTCGGACAGGTCTTCCCCACGCGACATGGCCAACCAAGTCAGTGCGCGGTAAAGCGCACCCGAATCCAGATGCCTGAATCCCAGCCGCCGGGCAAGCTCACGGGCCACCGAGCTTTTGCCTGCTCCAGCCGGGCCGTCTATCGTCACAATCACGAATTTCCACCTCGCGTGAAAAGATATTCATACCATATTTGAGCGATTGAAAGCAATCATTTTCGCGGGGAGATAGTATCCGGTCAGTGAAGGGGGCGTTTATATGCCAGCCACTTGGGGCGGGTTTGAAACCCGCCCCTACGCTGCCACGCGCTCGTGACTGACGCCGTACGGGAGATATGGGACCAATTGCCAATTTCCGAGGTTTTGTTGAGCGCATGGAACCTATTGCCTGACTGTCGCGTCTATATGACCACGGGAGCGATGGAAGCGTCCCGGATGATTCCCGAAAAACGTATCAGGAGGCATAGGAAATGAGGAAGTTGGCAATCACTCTGGCGTTTGTTGTCGCATCTCTGTCATTCATATGCGGTTCGCTCAGCGCGCAGGAAACAAAACCGAAGATTCAGGTTGCGATCCTACTGGACACCAGCGGCAGTATGGATGGCCTGATCGAGCAGGCCAAGACGCGACTCTGGGACATAGTCAACGAATTCGTCAAGACCACCAAAGCCGGAATGAAACCCCAACTCCAGGTGGCGCTTTACGAATACGGGAATGACAGGCTGAAGTCAGATGAGGGATATATACGGATGATATGCCCCCTGACGGACGACCTGGACAAGGTTTCCGAGGAACTCTTCGCATTGACGACCAATGGCGGAAGCGAGTATTGCGGGCAGGTCATCAAGTGCGCGACGGAAGGGCTGGCTTGGAGCAAGTCCAACGGCGACCTGAAGATTATATTCATCGCCGGCAATGAGCCGTTCACGCAGGGCGGCGTGGATTACCGTCAGGCCTGCAAGGACGCAATCGGCAAGGGGATAATCGTCAACACGATCTTTTGTGGAAATCAGGAAGAGGGCGCCAGGACGAACTGGAAGGACGGGGCGGATCTGGCCGACGGGAAATACGTCAACATTGACCAGAATCAGGCGATCGTCCACATTGAAACGCCGCAGGATGGGGAACTCGCCCGCCTGAACGGAGAGTTGAACAGGACGTACGTCGTCTACGGCAGGGCAGGGGCGGAGGGCAAGGCGAGACAGGAGGCGCAGGACCTGAATGCGTTGAATTCATCGGGAGCGGTTGCGGCGCAGCGGGCCGCCAGCAAGGCTTCTGCCTTCTATTCGAATGAAAGGTGGGACCTTGTTGACGCGGTCAACAACTCGCATGTCAAGCTTGACGAGGTTCAGAAGGAAGAACTGCCCGAAGAGATGAAGAAAATGAGCGATAAGGAGCGCGAGGATTACGTTAAAACCAAGACAGAAGAACGCAAGAAAATCCAGGCGCAGATAACGAAGCTGGCCGAGGAGCGGAAGGCGTTCATCGCCGAAAAGCGGCGCGAGGCGGCTGGGAAGGACGGCAAGGCAACGCTTGATCAGGCGATCATATTGGCCGTCAGAGAGCAGGCAGCGAAGCGGGATTTCCAGGTGAAGTAGGCAAAACGGCAAAGGGCAAGCCGGCGGAATGCGGCGGCGTCTCGGATGACGCCGCCGTTTCCGTTTTCAAAATCTCACGTGCGGCATCTGTAAAATCCATCAGGTTGGACGGTCCGTTCAGCCTATCGTCGTTTCAATGACGCGGCGAATCCATTCCATCTCCGACTCCGGCAGGCCGGCGCCGAATGAGAGCGTTTTTGCGTCGCTGCGGGCAAGGATCGAGGGTCTTGGCGCGCCGTCGGCGCGTCCGACGATGAGTTCCTCGATTTCGTCCGCAGGCAGCGCCTCCGATGAACCGCCGAAGGACGATTGTTTTTCGATACGAAGCTCGTCGCGTGAGACGATGACAACCGTCACCCCCCGCATTGCCTGAAGTGTTCCCCACGCCACGCCGATCAGAGCCATCACGCCGACCGCGCCCGCTGTCGCGACCACCTGCCAGGGGAGTCCGAGCGCCCTGCCGAACATGAGCGCGCCAAGCGCCAAACAGAGCAGTATCACCCCGAACGCGAGCGGGATTGCGGCGGCCCCGAGACCCGCCGGCGGGATTTCGATTCGCACCGACGCGCCCTCGACGCTCATGCGGCATCGCATGTCGGGCGGGGCCTCCGGGAGGGGTTGGCGCGCCTCGCCGGATTTCCTGCGCCGCTCGCGCAGCGATTCGTCAACCTCTGCGCCCTCGCGCACGACTACCGTGCCGGTTGTCGAATCCTCCATCCGTATGCCGAGGGCTTTTGCCAGAAACTCGGCCTCGCGCCTGGAGGCGCGCTGGTCCTGGCCCTCCATGATTCCAATGTTGATGCTGTAGTTCCCGCGAATTCGGACGGGGTAGACCGTGTATGTGTTGTTCTTGGATCGGCGAACCTCCCGCGTCAGGGCGATGTGCTGTAGGACGTCAAGCTTCCCGGTCGAACGCCTGACCAGGGTGAATATCCCGTACCACTTCTCGTATGACCCGGATGCCTTGTCAAGAATCAGTCCGCTTCGCCCGAAGCACAATCCTATTCCGACCAAAGTGAAGAACTGAACTCCGGCAGCGCCGCCATATTCCCCCTGCTTGAGCATGGAAACCCCCGCCAGACACCCGATGCTGACGCAGACAAGGCCTATGGCAATGGCTGCGCCGCCCCCGCCTCGATACTCCACCCGATTGAGGTCATCGCCCGATATCCTCTTCATATCGCGCTCCCGTGTATGTTGTTGCGACGCTCCGCCGCATCCGCTTGTACGACAAATATAATGTAATGGAAATTCCTGCTCAGGACAATTGCGGAACGATCCGGGGCTTCCGCATGTTGCGCTGAGTTTCTTGATGATGACACGGCCGCCCCGCGCTGATAAACTTTATCCCATGCATCACATTCATCCAATTACCCGAAACGCCGCGATCTGTCTTGCGGCGCTGTTGCTGTCGGCATCCGTCCGTGATGCCGCGCCCGGGGACGAAGCCGCCCCGCGCAAAGGAGAATCCACTATGCAAAGCGCGAGCGATACGCTCCCCGGCCCTGACGCGCTGCCATCCATCAGAGAATTGCCAAATCCGTTCATCATGAACGACGGGACGGAGGTTTCAACCGTCGCGCAGTGGCGCAAGCGCCGTGAGGAGATAATCAAGCTGATTCTTGATTATGAGTATGGGCACATGCCGCCGAAGCCCGACAACATGGAGATCGAGGCGGTCTCAACGGAGACAATCCTTGACGGCGCGGTGGTCCAGAAGCGGGTGATTCTGAAAATGGGTCCCGGGCAGAAAATCCGTGTGAACGCAGGGGCAATCATCCCGGCGAAGGGCGGGCCGAAGTTCCCCGTCGTCCTCTCGATTGACCCGGTCTGGAGCGACAAGCTTGCGCCTTCGGCGGCGAGCATTGTCGCGCGGGGTTACATATTCGCGGGTTTTGACAAGCAGGACGTTGACCCCGACAAGGCGGACCGCGGCGACGGCGTCCATCCGCATTATCCCGGATACGACTGGGCCACGCTCTCCGCATGGGCTTGGGGTTTCATGCGGACGATGGACTGGCTGGAGACGCTGGAGGCGGTTGACCGCGAGCATGTCGCCGTGACGGGCCATTCGCGCGGGGGCAAAACGGCGCTGCTGGCAGGCGCGCTGGACGAGCGGTTCGCCCTTGTGGCCCCGCATTGCTCCGGCACAGGCGGGTCCGGGGCCTGCCGCATCATGGGCAAAGGCTCCGAGACTCTCGGCGCGATCACAAGCCCGATGCGGTTCCAATACTGGTTCCAGCCGAAGTTCGGCGAGTTTTCCGGGCGCGAAGACCGCCTGCCCTTTGATCAGCATTGGGTGAAGGCGCTGGTCGCCCCGCGCGCGCTGCTGGCGCAGGAGGCGCGCGACGATCACTGGGCCAATCCCATCGGCTCCCAACAGACCAACATTGCGGCAAAGCCCGTGTTCGATTTCCTTGGCGCTGGGGACAGGATAGGCTACTTCATCCGGGACGGCGGGCACTCCGTTCCCGTGGAGGACTGGGAGACGCTGATCGAGTTCGCTGATCGCGTTTTCTTCGGCAAGCCGACGCGGCAGGACTTCTCCAGGCTGGAGTTTCCCGACGCGCCGAAGCCGTATTCCTGGAAACCGTCGGCCCCGGCAGTCAAGTAGTATATTGTAATACTCGGCAAGCCGGAGTACGCGGAATGGAGGGCGCAATGAGCATGAAATGCCTTGACTACGGCGCGTCGTTGATCTGCCATCCTCCGGAGTCGTTTAATGCCGTCCGCTTCGCCGTGGAATCCCGCGCCCGGATCATCTCCCCCGGGACGGGCGAATTTCGGGACTACTATCAGTGCGCCTCCTGCAAGAGCGAGAACACGTTCGAAGGCCGTCCGCTCTTTAAAGCCGAGAATTATGACTTCCTGCCCGTCGTCGGCCCGGAAGGCCTGCTCATCTTCCGGCGGCATGCGTATTGCACGGAACATTATCGGGAGTCATGCGGCTTCAAATCCGCGTGGGGCGCGCCGGTAATGAAACTCTCAGCGCCAGGCGTAGTCCAACCGCTGCCGGACGGGGCAAACATTGTCCGCGCGACACTCGCGGGTTTGCCGATAGTCGCCCGCACGGAGATCGCCTCCGAAAAGACAGGCATGAAGGCGGTCATCGAATATCCCGTGAAGACGATGAACGCCAATTCCGAGACGAATTCATGGCAGATTGACACGGGGCCTGTGCTGTTTCCTGACCTTGAAAGCGATTATGAAAGGGAGATTGAGCGTTTCAGCCTGGCCTTCATCGCGCTTTGCGATTTCGAGTATGCGGAGTTTGTGACGGAGCAGCCCGTTGCGATTCTGAAGGACGGCGCGGAGGCGGCGAAGGTCTTCCACTATAGCGGCCCGGTCGGTTTCAGCGCGAAGAATGAACTTTTCGCGCTCGGGGGAAAGTTTTAATCTAGGATGGAGAAGAAGAGTTCTTCATTCCTCGCCATCTGAAGGCGATATATCCTTCGTTTCCGCCGTCTGATCGGCTTTTACGCGCCCCGCAGCGCTGAGCCTCCCAAGCGCGATCCACGCCCCTATGCCGAAGACGATCTGAAGCGTTCCGACGACGACGAACGGCGCCCTGAGGCCGAACTCCGCCCCCAGCGCGCCGCCTGTGAACGGTCCGAGCGCGAAGCCGAAGGAACTGGCGCTTTGCACGATCCCGAATGCCTTGCCCTGGCTTGAGCGCGGCACGGCGCGATTGACGAATCCGCCCATCGCGGGGCCGATTGCCCCGGCAGCCAACCCAAGCGCAATGCGAATCTCATACAGCGTCGTCAGTTGCGTTACGAACGCTTGCGGAAGCATCAGGCATCCGCTAAGCAGCGTCCCCGCCGCCAGAACGTTCCGAGGCCCGATGCGGTCGGACAGCCAGCCAATCGGAACCGCCACAAGGGCGGCGGAGATCGCCGTCACGGCGATCAGCCTGCCCGTGTGCGTGTTCACGGCTGAACTGTCGTGGACAAGCGATTCGACAAAGAGCGGGAAGACCGGGCTGAGGACAGTGCCCGCGAACTGGAGCAGAAACACCACGCCGATAATGATCACAAAGCCCGGCGTCGCCAGGACGCTCAGGATGCCGACTTCGGATTTCCCGTTCCGTCCGTCCGGTTCGCGCGGGGGGAGGGGGCTATCCTGCGCCAGCGCGGCGATCACGATTCCGCCCAGCAGCAGAAACGCCCCGGCCATGTAGAACGTCGCGGAGTAACCGTAAGCGTCCGCGAACATCCCGCCCAGCAGCGGCCCGACGCAGTTGCCTAAGAACACGGCGGACTGCATGAGGCCGAGGCTGAATCCGGCGCGCTTTCGCGGGCTGACGCCGGAGACCATCGCGTTGGTGGCGGAGATCGTTCCGGTAAGCGCCCCCTGCATGAACCTGAGGACCAGCAGCGTTACCGGGGAACCGACCGCGCCCATCAGGGCGACGACGACTGCGCCGCTGAACATGGCCCGCATGACCATGAGCTTGCGCCCGTAGCGGTCCGCCGCGATCCCCCAGAACGGCGCGACCAGCATCATCGTCACTGCCGGCGCGGAGCCGATCAATCCGGACCAGTAGCGCTGCGCAACCGCGCCGTGAACGCCCAGTTGGGCCAGGTAGAAGGGCAGGAAAGGCATGGCGAACGCGAACCCGGCGATGGAGGCGAACTGGGCGAACCACGCGGCGGTCAGCGTCCTGACCCATGCGTGGCCGGCCAGCCCATCCTCTTCCTGCAATGTGGCTGCGTCTGACATCCCCTTCCGGAATCCTTCCCATGTGAAAAACGAGCGGGCATTCTACACAATGCGCGCGGGGAGGGATAAGGGAAAGTCGGGGGATGGGTAATGGGCCGCAGATAAGGCCTGGCAATACTATTGACAATGGGCGCCCGATGCGGCTTGACCGTTTTCCGAACGACTGCTAGACTGCGCCGGACGTTGGCGCGATCGCCCCTCAGCAGATCGTCGGGATCAGAAGCCGGGCGTTCCGGCTCATTTTTTCGAGGGAAAATCGGGAATCTGAATGTTAGTTTTTGAACTTTTCAGGCAGGACCCGCGCCTTGCCATGTTCTTTGTGTTTCTCTGCGTCATGGCGCTGACGGTGCATGAGTTTGCTCATGCTTACGCGGCGCAGGTCTGCGGGGACGACACGGCGCGACTGATGGGCAGAATGACCCTGAATCCGGCGGCGCATCTGGACCCTCTGGGAACGATTCTGATCCTGCTCATCGGGTTCGGCTGGGCCAAGCCAGTCCCCGTCAATCCGCTGAACTTCAGGCGGTTGCGCAAGGACGACGTGCTGGTCAGCGCGGCGGGGCCGGCCAGCAATCTGATCCTGGCCGTGATTCTTGCTGTAATCGTCAGAATAATGATAAAGGCCGTGCCGGGCGGTCCGGCGCTGGATACCGCGTATTTTCTGGCCGGGTACGGCGTTACGCTCAATGTGGCGCTGGCGATTTTCAACCTGCTGCCGCTCTTCCCGCTGGACGGAGCGCACATTGCGGAGAATCTGCTGCCCGCGCCGATTTCAACATTCTTCGTGAATTTCCGGCCTTACGCCCGGTACGTCTTCATTGTATTCCTGGTCTCGCGGATCGGCGGCGCGCTGATTTCCGTTCCGGCCGCGGCGATTTCGACGTTGCTATGCGGATTCTGAAGGGGTGATTCCAGAATGTCCGAAGAAGAACGATCAAACCTGGAAGAGAGCAATTACAGAACGGAGCTTGACGCTTACAGCGGCCCGCTCGATCTGCTGCTCTACCTTCTCAGGCGGGAGGAGGTGGACATATTCGACATCCCGATAGTGAAAATAACGGATCAGTTCATCGCCTACCTTGAAGCGATGGAGGCGGTTAACATTGAGATGGCCGGGGAGTTCCTGGTCATGGCGGCTACGCTGATGGAGATCAAAAGTCGCCTGTTGCTACCGCCGCAGGAGGAAGAGACGGCGGATGGCGAGGAGGAAGCCGACGATCCGAGGCTCGACCTTGTCCGTCAGCTCATCGAATACCGGAAGTTCAAGGAGGCATCCAACCGACTGCTTGAGCGTTCAGACATTTTTGAGAAGCGGTTCTCAAGGCCCAGGATCGAGATTCCGGCGGAACTGCGGGAGATTGATGATTCAAAGCTGCTGGAGAATGTGACCGTTTTCGACCTGATGCGCCTGTTCTCGGAGTTGCTGCAGCAGACGCGCGTTCAGGGGGAGTCGGTCCGGAGAATCGTCTATGACGACGTTCCGGTTCACGTTCACGTCCGCAACGTCCTGGACCAGTTGCGGGCCGCGGAAGGCTCGCTTCCGTTCCTGGATTTCTTCTCACCGGGTGACAGCCGTCCGAAAATTATCGGCGTGTTTCTGGCTCTGCTTGAGCTGATAAGGCAGAAGTTCATCCGAGTACGCCAGGAGGAAGGCACGGCGCAGATATCGGTTTCGCTAAGGGATGACGCGCCGGAAGACATTGACGAGAGCATGTTCGCCGACTTTGAGAGGCAGGCTGCGCCAGTTGCATCCGTTCAACCTGCCCCGCCGGGGGGGTCAGAGACGAATGATCCGTCAGCAGCGGATGAAGACAAGGAAGAAGCGGGTGAACCCGATCCACAAGATGAGCAATGAAACGGACAAAGCGACATCTGTTGAAAAGCACCGGAAGGGATATTTGATATCGCGGCGCGAATTCGCTTCAGGGCTGATATTAAGTATGTGCGGGATCCCCGCCTGCAGGAGAATCCAATCTTCCCGCATGGCTCCGCGCGTAATTGTCTTCGGGGTTGACGGCATTGACCCGGATTTGCTGGATAAGTGGACTTCCGCCGGCGAGCTTCCCAACTTTGCCCGGCTGAAAAGGGATGGCGCGTCCGGGACCGTCTGCAGCACGTGTCCCCCGATTTCCGCCGCCGCGTGGACCACGGCGGCAACCGGGGTGAATCCTGGAAAGCACGGCATCTTCGGTTTCGTCTGCGGGGTGCGCAGCCTTGAGGATGGAAAGAAGGAGTGGAGCTACTACAACTCCCGGGATAGAAGATATCCCGCCGTCTGGAGCCGACTGACGCAGGCGGGAAAGCGCGTAGCGATCATCAACGTCCCGCTTACCTCCCCCCCCGAGGCGATAAACGGGATGATGATATCGTCAATCCCGTTCGTCAACCCGCAGGAATTCGCGTCGCCGCTTTCCTATCAGATGAGAATCGCCGGGCGATACCCGCTGATGAGCGGGGACAGACTGGATGTGGCGCAGACCAGCGAGACTCTTCAGGAACGCATTGAGAATGAGCAGAAACGCTTCGCGGTCTCCATGGAGCTTCTGGATTCCGAGCGATGGGCGCTTTTCTGGCACGCAAGCCTGTCGGTTGACGGCATTCAGCACTTCTTCTGGAAATTCATGGACGGACGCGCCAGCGACGGCCCGACGGACGCCATTCTGCAGGGATATCGTGAACTGGACAGGCAGCTCGGCGAGATACTGAAGCGCATGGACGACCGGACTACGCTGCTGGTCTTTTCCGATCATGGATTCGGTCCGCTGAAAAAGATTATTTCGACAGACGCGATACTGGCCGAGGCTGAAGAACGGTTTAAGGACGTCGTCTTCTTCGCGCTGGAGCCTGAGTTCGGCATGTTCTGGGTGGCATCGCCATACGGAGACAGAAAGGGAATTGATCCGGCGGCCGGGGATAAAGCCGTCTCCTGGTTATGCGATAAACTCCGGTCTCTCAGCGATCCTGAGACCGGCAAATCCGCGATAGCGCAAATCCTGACGAAGGACGAAATAGCTTGGGGGCCATGCAGCGACCAGACCCCGGACGTCTTTGCATGGGGCGCGCCGGGCAGCTACTTTAAGAGCGGAATTGACCCGGCGAAAGGCAAGGTAATGAAGGCCGCTTCCGACCTTACGCATTGGAGCGGACAGCACCGGATGAATGGCGTATTGCTCTCCCTTGGAAGAGGAATACAGCCCGGCGCGCAGCCTGAAGAAGCATGGCTTGCTGATATCGCGCCCACGATCTCGCATTTTCTTGAAGAGACTGTCCCTGACGACATGGATGGTCGTGTCATAAGCGAGATTATGAAACCGGAATTCCTGGTCGGCCATCCGCCGCCGCCCGCGCCACAAGGGCGCAGCCACGCTCCCGGATGTTTCAGAAAACCGTCTTGCGCGGAGATTGAGCAATAATGATCCCGGGAGCGGATGATATCTCCGGACTTATTAAGTCGCCGATAACGAGGCGCGCTTTTACCGTCGGCCTTGCGTCGGCTGGGCTTGGTTCTATCGCGTCGTTATGCGCAGCTTGTCGGCGTGTCGGACCCCAACACGGCCTTATTCCCCGCGTCATTGTCTTCGGGGTTGACGGCGCAACTCTCGACCTCCTTAAATCCTGGGCAGGCGAGGGGAAACTGCCTAACTTTGCGCGACTGATGGCGGAAGGCTCGGGCGGATTGCTGATGAGCGTCTGTCCGCCCAGTTCTGGCCCTGCGTGGACGACGGCATTCACCGGCGTAAATCCAGGCAAGCACGGCATCTATTGCTTCGTAGCCTCCATGCGGGAGCTTGAAGAAGGCAGGAAAGAGTGGTCTTTTTACAGTTCCAGGGACAGGCGTTATCCCGCGATATGGAACCGCCTTTCCGCGGACGGCGTAAGGACGGCGATCATCAACGTCCCCATGACGTCGCCGCCGGAGCCGGTGAACGGCGTGATGATCTCCGGGATTCCTCATCTGGACCAGGATAATTTCGCTTACCCGCTTTCCTTGCGCCTGCGCCTGGGCGATTCTTATCCGCTTGAGGCGCTTTACGACCTGCGGGAAACCCAGAACGCGCTGGACCTTGACGCGGCAATCAAGGCGGAGCGGAAACGTTTTGAAGTCGCGCGCGGGATTCTTGATGAGGAGCGATGGGGATTGTTCTGGCATTGCTGCATGGTCACCGACCGCGTCCAGCATTTCTATTGGCGTCACATGGTTCCCGGTCACCCCCTTGGCCCCGCCAACGAGAAGGACCGAATTCCTGACGCAGTGCTCAGGGCATACCAGGAGGCGGATTTCGAACTGGGCGAGATCATGAAAAGGATGGATGCCTCGACCACGCTGGCAGTAATTTCAGACCACGGGTTCGGGGAGCATCGCAGGATCGTTTCAACCGCTCCCATCTTCGCCCGCAAGCCCGACGAACTGCGGGAGGTCGTTTTCTTCTCCACCCAACCGACCATCGGGATGTTCTGGATTGCATCGCCGAGTGGGGACATCGAAGGCGTTGATCCCCAACTGCGCGCGAAGGCGATCCGTTGGCTAAAGGGCGAGCTGGAAGCCGTCCGCGACCCTCAAACCGGCGGGGCCGTCATTGAGCGCGTCATGCTGCGCGATGAAATGTTCTGGGGCCAGGCCGCCGCAGGAGGGCCGGACATATTTGCATGGGGGCGGGACGGGTACTATCTTCGCAACGATCTTGCGCCCGGGGAAGGAACCGTCGTTATCCCCCGGAGGGAGATCGAGGCGCAGAGCGGGGAACACAAACCGGCAGGCATCGCATTCTTCGCGGGCAGGGGGATACGCAAGGGCGGCCAGTTGGATAACGCATGGCTTGCCGACGTGACCCCCACGATTCTCCACTTTCTTGGCGAGAAGATTCCCGAGGACGCCGACGGGCGCGTGCTGAAGGAAATCCTTGATCACGCCTTTGCGGCGTCAAGGCCGATTCCCCCCGCGCCGGAAATCAGGCATCCCTTCCTGCGGCGGCCTCAGGCGCCTGCCGGGCCATAAGCTCCAGGAACTCCCTGTTCGTCTCCTCCCAGGCCGGCAGAAGCTTGCGCACGCCGACGCGGAACTTCAACGCCTCCAGGCTGCGGCTGATCGCTTCACGGATATGCTTTCCGCCCGCCAGTATGTCCGGTATCGAGCGGACGGCGCACATGATCAGGGCCGGCGTTCCCGCCATGTCGTGGTAGGCCTGATATACGTTCCTCTGGAGTTCCGCCGCTGTCATGGATGTCGGCTCGTAGACGGCATGAAGCGTGTCATACCAGCGCCAGTCGCGCGTCCATATCCGCCCCGCCGCCTCGAACTCCCGCTCGATCTCCGTCCCGCAGAACGGCGTCAGAATCGTGAACGCGAAGGCCGTCAGCCGTTCCCGATTGCAGAATCGCGCCACCTCGCGGATGCTTTCCAGCGAATCGTCGTCCCATCCGAAGACGAAAAGCCCCTTGGCGGGGATGTTGTATTTCCTCAGCAGGCGGGCGGCGCGGAAGATATCCTCCGGGGTCTGCTTCCCCTTCTTCATCTTCTCAAGCGACGACAGGCTCAGCGATTCAAATCCCACGGCCACGAAATTGCAGCCCCAGCCGCTCTTGCGCCTGTGTTCCCGCAGGTGCGAAAGAATCCTGTCCGTCCCCTCCCGCCGCAGGAACAGGCTGTCCTCGCCGAAGGTTATGCAAGGTCCGTCCGGGACGTTCCTGATCTCCTCGATGACGCGTTCGGTGGACTGGCAGCGGAACTTGTGCCCGAACATTGCCGTGCAGGAGCAGAAGGTGCACCTGTGCGGACATCCCCGCTAGGACACTATCCCCGCGAATGGAATGCAGTCCGCATGCGCGAGCAGGCTGTAATCCGCCAGGGGAAGCGAATCCATGTCCGCCAGTGGCGTTCCTTCGACGATTCCGGAAGCGCCGGAACCGAGCAGTTCCGCAATCATCGTGTCCGCTTCGCCGCGGCAGACCACGTCGGCATATTGCAGCGCTTCATCCGGCATGAAGGTGGGATGGACGCCGCCTGCGGCGATGCGGCCCTTCGGGCTGCGTTTTCGGAAAAGTTGCGCGATTTGATAGCCGCGCGCGGCGGATGAGGAGATGAGGGAAAGGCAGAGCCAGTCGGCGTCAAGGTCGCCCTCCGCGACCGGCCTGCTCATTACGCATTCGTCCAGAACGGTCACGTCGTGCCCCGCGTTTTTAAGCGTCGCGCCGAGGGTGAGCGTGCCTACGCTTGGTTGGCGGCAGGCTCCGCCGAAGAGACCCGTCTGGGGCGCTATGGGGGAGACTATCAGAACCTTCTTACCCATTCAGGCGTTCTCCCCGGCGGGATGAAGACGGTTTATTCGATAACGATCTCGTTCGTTCCTTCCCACAGGCCGTGCATGTTGCAGCTTGCGACGCAACGCAGAACATATTTCCCCGGACGGTCGAATCTGACCGAAAGGACGGCCTCGGGCAGGCAGATCAGCGGGGCGAAGTCCACGCGGCCGATGAAGGCGTCGCCGGTGAAAAACTCGACCCATTGAATATGGTGGCCCTTCTCCATCGGGTGCGGGATGGCGCCGACCTGAACATGCAGCGCCAGACTGTCGTGAGCCGCGGTGGAGTCATGGATGCAGACGCATGGAACGTGCGTCTTTTCATGCTCGTCGGGATGCCCGCTGAGGCGGTTGATTTCAAAACTGAATTCCGTCTGATCCATCGTTGCCTCCCGGTTCCCTGTCACCTGCCCAACTGGAGCCGTTCGGCGCAGTAGGCGTGCAGGCAGGCGTTGCGCTTTATGCGTTCCATCGTCTGGGCGATGTCGTACTTTACGCGGTGGTAACGAACGACGTTTTCCCCGACGGTGACGTAGCAAGCGCGGGGATCGCCGTCCCTGGGCTGGCCGACGCTGCCCGTATTGATGACGTATTTATAGCCCGGTTTCAATTCGAACTCGCAGTTGTCGTCGGTCGGTTTGAGGAATTCGTAAAGCTCGGTGAAGATGCCGGGGAAATGTGTGTGGCCCACAAAACACAGGCGGGAGATGAGGGAGAATATCTCATCCAGCTTCGGCGTCCCATACCCGTAGCCCGTGTCCGATTCCAGGATGTATTCGTTGCGCTCGTCGCGCGGGGAGGCGTGGACGTAGAGAACGTCTCCCTCGAGCTGTCGCAGAGGGGCGTTTTCCAGGTACTGCCAGCGGGAGACCTTCTTCTGCATGTCCGCGTAGCGCGGCTTCATCCGCTCGCGATGGCAGGCGACGGCCACCGCAGCGATGGGGTTGAAGTGATAAGCCTCAGAGAGAACGGCGTAATCATGATTTCCGGACAGGGCGAAGCGGCACTTTTCCGACACAAGGTCAACGCAGGCTTCCGGATCCGGGCCGTAGCCGACAATGTCGCCGAGGCACAGGATTTCTGTGACGTTCTGGGCGGCGGCGTGCTCCATGACGGCCCGCAGCGCCGCCTCGTTGGCGTGGAGGTCCGAGATTATCGCAATCACTCCGCTTCTCCCGTCATGTCCGGAGCGATGAGCGCCTGCTCGCCGGGCGGCAACCAAGCCGCCCGAATTCATGCGTCCCAGGCGATCTCGCCGTTCAGTATCTTTCTAATTATACCCGCAACCGATGCGCCGGCGGAATCCGGATTGACCTTGTCGAGGATTTTCTCAAGCTCGGGATGCAGGGGCGCGTTGGAGGCCAAAATGTCGAAACGCACCCCTTCGAGGTGCAGCAGGCGGACGCAACCGCCCGCCGATTCGAGGATGACCGTTCCCGCGGCGACGTCCCAAGCGTTGATGCCGCATTCGAAGTAGGCGTCGGCGCGCGCCCCGGCTACGAATCCCATGTCCAGCGCCGCCGATCCCGTGCTGCGGCCTTTTGATGCGCGGAAAATGACCTCGTGCCAGATCGCCATGTCCCGCGAGAGGTGCGCCGTGACGTTTCCGAATCCGACCAGGATGAGCGCCTCATCAAGCCGCTTGGTTTCGCTTGCGCGGATGGGACTGCCGTTTCGCTCGGCAGGCCGCCCCGGCGCGGCGCGGTAAATCTCCTCGCGCATGGGATCGTAGATGACACCCGCGCAGAGGGCGTCCCCGCACACGCAGCCGATGCTTACGCAGAAATGCGGGAGGGCGCGGGCGAAATTGGCTGTCCCGTCCAGCGGGTCAATCACCCAGATGAATTCGGCGTCCCGGGGGCCGCTTACGCCGGCCTCTTCAGAGAGGATGGCATGCCCGGGGAAGGAATCTCCGATTGCGCCCATGACGATGGTTTCGCTCGCGCGGTCGGCCTCGAGCTTGATGTCGTGATGCTCCCGCCTGTCAACTACCAGTTCCCGCTGGCGAAGTTCGCGGACCTTCGCGCCCGCCCTGCGGGCTACGCCTTCGGCGAAGTCCAGCAGTTCATCGGTCTGTTTGCGATTGGGGAGCTTTGGCATTGCGGCAGGCCTTTCCGCGCGGCGTCAATATTCGTCCGGCATTGAGCCGAGTTGCGCGATCGTGAAGACGGGGCCGTCCTTGCAGACGTAATGCTTGCCGACGTTGCATCGCCCGCACTTGCCAAGCCCGCACTTCATCCTGTTCTCCAGGGTCGTGAAAATATTGTCCTTCTGGAAACCGATTTTCTCAAGGACCGGCAGCGTGAACTTGATCATGATCGGAGGACCGCAGACGATTGCCACGCAGTTCTCCGCCGACGGCTTGGCCTCTCCCACAACGGTCGGGACGAACCCGGAGCGCCCTGTCCAGTCGGGGGTCTCCCCGCCCGGGTCAACGGTCAATACGACGTTCATGTCATTGCGCCCGCGCCATTCCTCAAGCTCGCGCTTGTAGACAAGGTCCGCCACCGTCCGCGCGCCGTAAATGAGCGTGACGTCAGCGAAATCCTTGCGCAGGTCCAGCACGTTCCAGAGCAGGCAGCGCATCGGGGCAAGACCTATGCCGCCGGCCACGATTACCACGCTCTTGCCCTTCCAGCTTTCGATGGGGAAGCTGTTGCCGTACGGACCGCGGAAGCCCATCGTCTGTCCGGGTTCCATTTCATAAAAAGCGCTGGTGACGCGCCCGACCTTGCGGAACGTGCATTCGACGTATTCCCGCCGGGTCGGGGGGGAGGCGACGCAGAAAACGCTCTCGCCTGTTCCGAAGGCGGAGTATTCCGCAAACTGGCCCGCGCGATACTTCGCGAAGAATGCCTCGCGCTCCTCGTCCTTCTGGAAGCGGAGCTTGAAGGTCCTCGTCAGCGGAGCTTCTTCGATCGCGTTCTCGATTGTCATCAGCATCGGACGGTAGATGTTGTCCATGAATTCACCTCAGAGCAGTTTGCGCGCGCCGCGGCGCCAGGAACGCCAGAGTCCGGCGTCCATGCCGAGCGCGTCGGAGCCATTTTCCTTTCCCCACCGGTTCCGGATCAGCCCGAGAACGTCCGCAGCCTCCCGCCGGAAGGGGTGATCCTCCTGAGCGGCGACACGCGTCAGGCCTGCCGCAGCAAAAGGGCCGAGAGCAAGCAGTTTATCCGCGGCATCGCCCGGCAGGAAGTCAATCCCCGGAATCGGACGGCGCGCCCCCGCAACAGGGGATGCCGCCGCAAACGCGGCGAAGCCGTCCTCCAGCGACATCGCCACGCAATTCAGCTTCAACATGAACGCCCCGGCCTGCGCCATTGGAGCCGGCCGGGACAACGCGGCGATCAGTTCCTCAAATGCGAATCCGGGCCGCCGGGCAATTTCCCGTTGAGCGGCCATGAACAGCAGCGCGTTGGACTGGAAGGACGCAAGCGCAAGATGTTTGCCCAACGCTTTCTTCGCGCTTTCCGCCGACGCGGTTCCCGTCGCGGCGCCTTCGACGAGGACTCTTGTGCGATGCAGTATCAGGCTTCGCGCAGCCTCGCCATGCAGCCCGAACCGCGACGCCAGTCCGGTCTCGGCAGCCAACCTGTTCGGAGCGGCATCAACGATTCCGAACGCTTCACGCAGGTCTGCGTCGCTGAAATTGATCTCCCGCAGCGGACGCGGGATTCCGCTGAACGCAATGTCGAAATCCGTCGGGCCGAAGGCGCCCATGTCTGGCGGGAAATGCTCGAATCCCATGACCTCGGCCAGGTCCGCCCCGGCCTTGGGTTGCGCGGCAAGCGTGTCTGCCAGCAGGGCGCGGACGCGCTCCATTCGCTCCCGGATTTCAGAAACGACCGCATCCGGTTGCCTTGACGCTTCCAACGGTATCTTAGCGCCGGTTTCTGATCGCATCTCCGCGATCAGGTTACCCACCCGAAGCGCGTCCAACAAACGGTCCACGGCGACCTTCTCGCCCATGACCGTCAGGAGCGCTTCATTAAGTGCGGCAAGCTCGATCTGCGGCTTCGGAACCGGCAGCGAGCCGGGGACAACCAGTTCCTCGCCCGGTTTTATTTTCGCGTTGTAGACGCCGGCCTTTGTCAGTCCCGGAACTGAAACCGCCCCGGAACAGGATCGCATCAAAGCGACGGAGCAACGAACTTCTGAAGTTCCCTTGCCGGGAAAAAGATCCCTGTCAATCAGACGCCCGGCGCATGCGGCAAAAAGCAGAACGGCGTATGCCAAGCCCGCGCCCCCGATTACATGAACTGCGGCGGAATGTGAATCGGGACATTGAGGAGCAACCTTCTCCCCCGACAGGGGCGTGGTTTGTGGGAGAAGCTCAGGCACTTGAGGCTTTTCTGCTCCACGACGACAGCGGACCCAGTTCCCTGACCTCCGTGATGACCTTATCCACAAGCGCGGCCCACTTGCCGCCCTCGGCTGCGGAGACCCATGAGAAGTGCAGTCGGCCGGGATCAAGCCCCAGGAAGAACAACTCCTCGCGGAAGACCGTCCAGCGTCGGCGGGCGTGGTAGTTGCCGGAGATGTAATGGCAGTCGCCCGGATGGCAGCCGGAGACCAGAACGCCGTCGGCCCCGTTCTCGAAGGCTTTGAGGACGAAAAGCGGCGAGATTCGGCCCGTGCAGGGCACGCGGATGACGCGCACGTTGGCCCCATATTTCGTTCGGCTGGTCCCCGCCAGGTCAGCCCCGGCGTAAGTGCACCAGTTGCAGACGAAGGCGACGATTTTAGGCTGGAAACCCGTGGATTCGCTTTCGCTCACTTATGTTGTCTCCTGGCCCGCGAACGTCGTGCGGGACTGTGTTGGGGGAGAGTTATAAGACTCAGCGCAAATTGAAAACTGTAAAAAGGGCCATGCCTCAAGTCAAGATGTTTTTCGGGCCTTTAGGTCCGTCCATTCACACAATCACAAGCATGCCGTCAGATAAACTTTTTCCTGTTCATGCAACGATAAAGTCTTCTTGCGGCACAACGTAAAAGGATAACATCATTTGTCGTCTTCGGAAATCCTGGAAAAGGACACCTTCTTTCGCCCCGGGGCGAACACCAATCCCGGATTTGCCCATATCCCATTACACATAAGCGGCGCCAGTCTGTTGCCTCGCTCTCCGGTTCATATTATAAAGTCGGCGGCGCGATGCCGGAACGCCGCGCCGGGGAGGTTCATGATGCGACATACCATATCGTGCCTTGTGCGCAACCAGACGGGCGTCATCGCCAAGGTCGTTGATGTCTTCAGCAGGCTGAAGGTTAATATTAACAGTCTTGCCGTGGCCGAGACCCGGGACACGTCGGTCAGCCGGATGACGATCGTCGTCGAAGGCTCTGAGGAGGTGGTGTCTCTGGCGGAGAGCGAGTGCCGCAATCTCGACGTGATGGTCCGGCTGGACGACCTTCTGAGCGAGGAATTCTTCGCCCGCGAGCTGCTGCTTGTAAAGGTCCGCTTCGACGCCGACAGCATAACCCGCATAATGCAGGTCGCCGAGCTTTTCAAGGCGCGCGTCATCGGTCTGGGGGAGACGACGATCACGCTGGAGCTTTGCGACGACCAGAAGGCAGTTGACGCCATGCTGAAGCTGGTCGCGCCGCTGGGAATCGTTTCGATTGCGCGGACGGGCCAGGTGGCGGTGCGAATGGGCGACGCGGAATAGCGCTCCGTCGCCGGGAGGGGCAGATGAAAGGTCCGATCAGGTCATTCGCCGAACTGCTCGAGCGGGCGCGGCGTTCCAAATCTCCGCGCATGGTAATCGCGGCCGCCAATGACGCGCACTCCCTCCAGGCCGCGCTCGACGCGTGGAGGCAGGGACTTGTCGAGCCGATACTGGTCGGCTCGCCCGACGCGATACGCGCAAACGCCGCGCTGTTGGGGGAGGACATTTCGCCAATACGAGTAATTCAAGCCGACAGCCCGGAAATCGCAGCCGCCGCGGCAGTCCGCCTTGCCCACGACGGCGAGGCGGAACTCGTCATGAAGGGTCTTGTCAGCACGAAGACGCTGGTGCGCTGCGTGCTGAGCGCGGAGTTCGGGCTTCGCCGTGCGGGGATCATGAGCCACGTCACGCTCATGGAATCGCCGGACCGCGACCGGCTGATGATCATGACTGATTCGGCGATCAACATCCGCCCGACGTTTCACAGGAAGGCGGAGATACTGTCCAACGCCGTGGCCGCCGCCCATAAGCTGGGGATCGAGGAGCCTAAGGCGGCGATCATCGCGGCGGTTGAGAACGTCGAGTTGCCCGCCATGCCCGCAACGCTTGACGCGGCGTTACTCAAAAGGCTTGCGGCGGCGGGGAAGTTCGGGCGATGCGTGGTTGACGGGCCTCTCTCAATGGACAACGCGCTGGAGGCGGAGACCGCGGACATCAAGGGAGTGAAGGCCGAGGTGGCGGGCCGGGCGGACGTTCTGCTCGTGCCGGACATCGAGACCGGCAACGCGGTCTACAAGGCTGTGCGCCATATAGCAAAGAGGGAGCTGGCCGGGGCGGTGGTGGGGGCAAGCGTCCCGCTTGTGATGACATCGCGGGGGGATTCGTCGCTGACGAAGTTGTACAGCATCGCGCTGGGGGCGGTTCTCTCCGCAGAATAATTCGCGCGACAGCCATGGGCATGGCGGCGAACCGCCGCCGCGTGTTATGATTCCAGCCGCCGTGCGGGTTTAGGCGATGCCATTTCCGCGACAGGGCAGACAGGAGATAAAAGATGAAAGCGCGCGCGTTGATCTGCGACGACAGGCAGAGATTTTCCATTGATGACGTGACGCTCCGCGATCCGGGACCGGACCAGATAGCGATCCGGACGCATTACTCCGGGGTGAGCATCGGGACGGAATTCGCGTTGATACGGAACAAGATTTCGTGGGGGCCGTACCCGCTCTGCACGGGCTACATGGGGGCCGGCGTGGTTGAGGCCGTGGGGAAGGACATCACCAATTTCGCGGTGGGCGACGAGGTTTATTTCCGCGGCAACGACTACATGGAACTTGCCGGGGGCAGGCGCGTTTCATGCGTCCAGGGGGCGCATTGCTCCAGCGTCGTGACGCGCCCGAACACGTCGCACGGCGCCGCGAAGATGATTCCCGGAGCGCGCATGGACACCGCGTGCAGCTTCGTCATGCCAGCGGTCGGTCTTTTCGGAACGGATATGGCTAACCCGCGCATGGGCCAGACGACCGTGGTCTACGGCGTCGGGCTGATCGGGCTTGGCGTGGTCGCCGCTTGCGCGCATCGCGGCTGCGTCGTGATAGCCGTGGACATCAATCAGAAGCAGCTTGAGCTTGCGAAGGAGATGGGGGCGGATCACCTCATCAACGGCTCTTCTCAGAACGTCCCGGCAGAGGTACGTAAGATCGCGCCGGAGGGCGCGGACGTTGTCTTTGAAAGCACAGGGCTGCCCCAATGCCTTGATCCGGCGATCGAGCTTTGCCGTCCATTCGGGTCGTTCGTCTGGCAGGGCAACTACGGCGAGGCCCCGGTGTCTCTGCATTTCATCCCGCCGCACGGCAAGCGGCTCAAGATGTTCTTCCCGTGCGACGACGGCCTTCAGGCCTGCCGCCGCGCGGTTGTCAAGAACATGGCGATGGGCGCGCTGAAGTGGGAGAAGACGATCACGCACCGCATCGGCTTCCAGGAAGCCCCCGCCGTCTTCGACAAGATAAACAAGGGGACGGACAAGAGCATCATCGGCGTCGTGATCGGATGGAATGATTGAGTCCGCCGCCCGGAAGATTGCGGGCGCGCGAGAATAATTTTTCAGGAGACGGAAATGAGCGGCATACTCGTGACAGGCGCGAGCGGTTTCATCGGAAAGGCGCTGGCGGCAAGGCTGGCCGGCAAACACAAGGTCGTCTGCATGAGCCGCAAGCATCCCGGGCTGGACCTGCCGTGGGTGCGCGGCGTATTCGGGGAGTTCGAGGACCTGCGCGGGCTAGGTTCGCATGACATTGATGTTGTGGTTCACCTTGCGGCGGTGACGGGCGGCTGCCTTGAGCGCGACGGGATCGTCGTCAACGTCGAAGGGACGCGCAGTCTGATGAGATACCTCATGGACCGCGGCTGCCGGAAATTCGTCAACGCGAGTTCCATCGCCGCCGTGGGATTCCAGAACGTGAAGTTCCGTCCCCTGGCGCTGCCGATCCCTGACGAGCATCCCTGCCTGGACCGCGACGGGTACGGACTGTCCAAGTTCCTGATGGAGGAGGTTACGAAGTATTATCATCGCCAGAATCCGGGGATTGACGTAATCAACCTGCGACTGTCGTCGGTCTGCCCGGACGATCGGATGCCGGAGCCTGCGCGCGTTCGCCCGCTGGGGGAATGGGCGCTGGGCGGAATAACCGTCATGTGCCTGACGGACGCCGCGCTGGCGTTCGAGGCGGCGGCGGAGGCTCCCCATGCCCCCGGAGTCCGCATCATGAACGCGACCGGGCCGAAGGCATGGGCGGCCGACCCGGTGGCGGACATTCTCCGGAACTGGTGGGGGAAGGACGTTGACGTTTCATACTTCGAGCAGCCGGGGCGCGAGTTCGACTCCGTCTACACGGTTGAGCGGATACGGCGGGAGCTGGGCTTCACGGCGCTGCGGTTGCCGTAGTGTCCGGATAGCGTAATCGCATATAACGCCCGTCGCATCACTGGATCGGAACACACCTTGCGTAAAGCCCTGGCATCCTCCTGGATCGCGATGATCGCCATCGCGATCACGGTCAACGTCCCCCCCGTGTGCCTCACGTCGGTTGAGGAATGTTTCAACCTGACGCACGCGGCGGGAGGCTTTCTGCTTTCGTCCGTTCTGCTCGGTTTCCTCTTCACGCTTGCGCTGGCCGGCCCGGCGGCGGACCGGATCGGGATGCGTCCGCTCCTGGTCGTCGCCCCAATCATGCAGATCGCCGGTCTGCTCACAAGCGCGTTCGCCCCGACGTATCGCGTCCTGGTCGCCGGGGCCTTCCTCATGGGTTCCGGCAACGGAATCCTGGAGGCGCTAGTCAATCCGATTGTCTGCCTGACCGCGCCGGAGAACAAGACCCGCGCGGTGAACTTCCTTCATTCGTTTTACGCGATCGGCGCGGCGGCGAGCGTTCTCGGGACGTCGTTCCTGCTCAGGGCCGGCGGCGACTGGCGTCATGCCTACCTTGTCGGCGCGGCCGTCCCGGCCATATACGGGGTCATGTACGCCCTTTCGGACCTGCCGACCCTGCCGGCGGCCCACGAGGACCGGACCGGAACGATGCACATGCTCCGCCGGCCCGTCTTCATCCTGCTGATCTGCTGCATGTTCCTGGCGGGCGGCGCGGAGCTTGGGCCGGCGCAGTGGATACCGGCGTACATGGAGGACGAATACGGCCTGTCCAAGTTCGGCGGCGCGCTGGTCTTCGCGCTCTTCAGCGCCGCGATGATGTGCGGGCGGCTGACCATGAGCCGGCTGAGCGAAAGCGTCAGGCCGCTCTCATTCCTCAAGGTCGCCTGCGTCTCATGCGCCGCGATGGTGGCCTTGTCCGCTCTGTTGCGCGGCAGCGTCCCGGCGGCGGTTGTGTTCTTCTTCTTTGGATTCTTCGTATCCGTCTTCTGGCCGACGCTGCTCGCCGTCAGCACGGACGCCTTCCCGCGCGCGGGGGCTACGATGTATTCGATCCTCGGCATTTCCGGAAACGCGGGAGGCGTGTTCCCGTGGGTGGTCGGCGCGGTGGCGGACCGCTGGAGCCTGCGGGCGGCGATTGGCGTCCATGCGATTCTGCCCTTGGCATTGCTGGGACTGCTGGTGATGGTGGGAAGGCAGACGGGGCGTCGGGACGGATGACTCACCGGTGCTATGAGCTTGGCGGCGAGAACCTTGCCTACTTCGCCTGGGAGCGCGACGCCGTCGGCAACAAACTCTTCACCCACAAGTTGCATGATGAGCTTGCAAGCGAGTATTATACATATGATGACGCTCACCGCCTGACGTGGTGGCGGCAGGCAGACTGGAACGCGATGAACGCGCCGTATTACGAGATGGACTGGTCGCTGGACCCCGTGGGGAACTGGGATTCCTACACCTACTACTACGCCTACGACGGCCAGTACGGCAAGCGCGCCCTGGACCGCTCGCACGACGCGGCCAACGAAAACGGGGACTGGCTCGCCGCCTTGGCGTGCCTGTCCCCGCTTTCGCAGACCGGAGCGCTACTGTCAGACGCCGGACTGCAGGACCCCGGCGACCCGGACACGGTGCTGGAGACCTACTTCGCCTACGACGCGGACGGGAACATGACCTCCGCGGGCAGCCCGGAGAACTTCCAGTACTACTACCGGTGGGACGGCTTCGGGCGGCTGTCCGCGGTGGAGTTGAACGGTTCGCCGGTGGTCTACTACTGCTACGACGCGCTGAACCGCCGGGTGGTGAAGTACTTCCCGGAGGGCAGCGAATACGGCCTGCCGAAGGTCTACGTCAACGACGACCGCTGGCGCGCGCTGGAGGTCTACGAGGCGGACGACTGGGCGCAGCCTGCGATGGAGTGCGTTGACGGGGCGGGGATAGACGAGCACGTGACGATTGAGGCCGACCCGTCCGGCCCCGGGGCGATGATCTACTACCCGCTCACGGACGACCTGGGCAGTTCCGCGCGGTTCATCAAGCACGGTTCGGCGACGCCGTCGGCGGTGATCAACTACGACCCCTACGGGCGTCCTCAGACGCCGCCGACGGTGGAAGCTCCGCTGTTCACGGGGCGCACGTACGACCTCGAGACGGGGTTCTACTACTACCGCAATCGCTATTACAGCCCGCTGATGGGAAGGTTCATCAGCCCAGACCCGGCGAGCAATCTCACGGGCGAAAACCTATACGAATACGTAATGAGCAGACCAACTGTTGCGATAGATCCTGGCGGACAGCTGGGGGTACTGAGTGTCTCTCTGGGTGATGCATCTTGGCGTAAGAACTCGCCTCACAGATTCGAAAGTTACTTCAGGACTTCGTACACATTCATCGAGCGGGACCCGTGTTGTACAGAGGCGTGCTGGGTTCAGATCGCCAGGGATAGGATCGAAGGCGGCGGATGGAATCCTAGTAGTACAGGATGGGTATGGTGGCACGATAAACCGGGAAAGAGTGATCACGCGTACTGCTATATGCCTTCGGGGCATCCTGATGCGAGGTGTAATCCTAGCGGGGTGTTTGGCGTGATCTCGATGAACGACACGCCGGGTTCCGGGAAAGCTGGCCTCCTCGGCCGTATTAGGCACTATAAAGGGCAATACGAATCGTGCGTGGTTTGCGTAACTGGTCCCGCAAAGGGGAAGACATACGCATGTGTCAAATGGGGTCACGATTTCCGACGCTTGTCACCTGGCTGGAGAATGGCGCGTTGGATGGTTCCAGGGAACCCGCCCAACGATCTCAAAGTTGTCCCAGATGGCGCTCCTCCGGTTTTCGGCAGTGCGCCATTGGCTTACACGGGATCTTCTGCTCTTACACCTTCGAACGACTTCGTCACTGAGTTGTCGAAGGAGGGGCTGAAGGTGTTTCCGGTGTCGTGATGCGCATTGGCAATGCGACAAAGACAATCCTGAGATGCATGTTGTCACCCGCAAGGGCCTTCATGCGCCCCTATGGACCGTCCGGCCAGGATGCAGAGGACATCTGTAAATACAGGACGATATCATCTGTGGGGGCAACTGTCCTGACTTTTGCAGTCTGTGCAATCATGCGCTACCATGCCTTGTGCTTTCCCGATATTAATGGGAGGGGAATGAACCTGTTCTACTCGGATGAATTCGTGCAAGTTGCTGCGCTTCTTTGTTGTGGATCTGTTTTCGCTTTGCCCTGCATCAGGAAATCCGCCAGACAAGGCAATCTCCCTACTGCGCTTCAGGCGTTGCCTATGATCCCTGTCTTCTCTATCGTTTGGATGTTCGTGCGTATCACAAGATGGTACGCGGGTCTATGGTACGCGGGTCTGCCCCCTCCGGTTCCGGACTGGCACGCAATACTGAAACCTCTTCTTGGACAACGTGTCACTTTGAATGTTTATATTATTGGGCCACAGCTTATGGAGTCGGCATTTGCACTTCCTGTCGTTAGTTGGCTTATATTCGTCTATCTGTGGCGAGGGATTCGCGTACGCCTATCCGTGGCCGTTTTGTGCTCCATCTTGTTGAGCGTACTAGCATTGCTTCTAGGTCTGGGAACATGGAGCGCGGTGCATAGCGCGCTCTGTTTTCCGTGGGATCATCCAGTGTTGTACCCGCTCTTCAAGTGGCTGCCCCAGGCATATGAATTCCAGATGGGCCCTCCTCCGTAAACGTGGTGCGAAATAGGAAACGTTACCCTATTGTTGGTTGACGGGCCGGCGCGATGCCGTTACCCAAGAACCCAACAACCGCGGTTGTCGGGACACAGGGCGGATCGCCGGAGCACAGAGACGGGCTTGCGACGTTGCCCGACCACCCTGCTTGTGATAGGATATAGGCGCTGTAAAATGTGGCGGGAGAGACTGGAGAGCAAAGAAGATGGATGATAATAGGGTAACGTCCCCGATTTCCATGACAGCCTTCTGGTATAAGAGCATAATTTGACCATATGCCTTCGGACTGGAGGTAGAAGTTAAGAGTACAAATGGAAACCGGATCAGCAGAAGAACGGCGGGCATGGAAACGACGCGTCACCACCATCGGTTGTGTGTGTGTAATCGTGGCAGGGTGTCTCCTTGTTTGGCCGCGTCAGGAAAAGGAGAGCAGAATCTTCCTTGGGGCTCTCATGATAGCAATTAATTGTGGGAAGCATATGGAGAGATGGGGTTGTCTACCTCCGGATCTGGATGCTGTAGTGGCACATTCCGGACCGGAACTGGCACGGGATCTGGTCAGCCCCTACGAACAAACGCATTTTACGACACCCGCTGGAATAGTTACAAACTACCGATATATCCAGATTCCCATTGACAGTCCCCCTGAAACTGTTTGTGCTTACTACTTGCCCAGCCCAGGCGTGAAGATTCCTCTCAGGGGGCCTCCGCGCTATATAGCTTTTTTGGTAGAGTCCCTAGGGTACAATCCGCCGTGTGTCGAACTTAATAAGCGGGTTGTTAAGCGAGAGGAACTCATACTCAGCTTGCACAAGTGTTACCAAGAACTTGACAAGCTGGGGTTGATTCCAGATGATAGACGAGAGGAGTTTGAGGATTTCTACCTGCGTCCAAGAGCTGGCGAGTGACGGTGATACCGGAGAATTCTTCATCTACGACGCGCTGAACCGCCGGGTGGTGAAGTACTTCCCGGAGGGCAGCGAATACGGCCTGCCGAAGGTCTGCGTCAACGACGACCGCTGGCGCGTGCTGGAGGTCTACGAGGCGGACGACTGGTCGCATCCGGCGGCGGAGTTCGTTGACGGGGCGGGCATAGACGAGCACGTGACGGTTGAGGCCGACCCGTCCGGCCCCGGGGCGATGATCTACTACCCGCTCACGGACGACCTGGGCAGCGCGGCGCGGTTCATCAAGCACGGTTCGGCGACGCCGTCGGCGGTGATCAACTACGACCCGTATGGGCGGCTTCAGAACAGCTTCTTGTGCATCCACTTCCCCGACCGGTATCTCATATAGTAGAAGAAGCTCAGGGTGCAGATGAATATCGTCCCGCCGACCCATGCCCCCGTCGGGCCGAGCAGGAGCGACAGGCCGTAGGCCGACGGCAGGAAGAGAAGCAGCCCCAGGCTGATCTGCATGACGGCGGGCCAGAGGGTGTCCCCCGCGCCCTTCAGGCACGCGCTGACGATTATTGAGACGGCGTCGAATCCCTGAAATATAGCGGCGCAGATGAGCATCGGCCCGCCGACGCGGATGATGTCCGGATCGCTCCCGAACATCCGGATGACCTGCTCCCGGAATACCCCGAAGATCAGTCCGAGCGTGCCCATGTACCCCACGCCGACCTTGAGAGCCATGACGATGAGCTTGTGTATGTCCGCCTTGCGGTCCTGCCCCAGCAGCCTGCCCGTCAGCACCGTAACGGCCACGCTCATGCCGACAGTGGGCATGAAGCTGAAATGCAGGACGGTGAAGCAGATCGTGTTGGCGGCCAGGGCGATCTTGCCGAAGCGTCCGATCAGGAAATGGACGAATATGGACCATGAGATCATGTCCAGCATCCATGTCAGCCCCATGGGAGCGCCCACGCGGACGAGTTTCCTGAGGGATTCCCGGAGGATGGCCGGCTTCTCCGCCGTGCCGTAATGCCTGCGCTGGAAGGGCGTGAGATAGACGGCCAGCAGCATCAGCAGCCATGCGTAAAGGGACAGGACCGTGCCCAGCGCCGCGCCCTCAATCCCCAGCTTCGGGAAACCCCAGTTGCCGTATATGAGGGCGTAGTTGGCTGCGACGTTCACAAGGTTGCTCAAGGCTCCGGTTCCGGCGGAAATCCACGGGCGCCCCGTGCCGTCGAAGAAGGTCGCCAGCGCGACGGCTGCGAGGTTGGCAGGGCAGCCCAGGAGTAGAACGCGGAAGTAGATGACCTCCCGCTCCATGACCTCAGGCTCATGCCCTGAAACGCTGAACAGCCACTGGGCGCCGGGCCAAAGGAGCGCCATAAGCGCCATGCCGCCCATGATGCCCACATAAAAGGCCTGCCACGTGAAATGTGAACACTGCCTGAAATCTCCGCGACCATGGCTCTGCGATCCGAATATGTTGTTGGCGGTGACGATGCCCATGAAGAAACCCATGAACGTCCAGGCGTACATCCCGGCGGGGCCTATGGCCGCCACCTCTTCCTTGCCCAGCTTTCCGACCATCCACGTGTCCACAAGCCGCATGAGGGAGCCGACCGTGAAGCTGATGATGAGAGGCCACGCAAGCGAGATGAGCGTAAGGAATCTCTGCCGCGGCGTGTCAAGGGCGATGGCTGTGCTGATGGCTTGTTCCTGTGTCATGCGTGCATGGTATCGGGAAAAGAGGCGGCGGGAAAAGCCCGGCAGGATATTTTTGCTGAAGATTCCGATACAACGCTGAGGGGAAGTCCTATTGCGACCTGCCAACCGGGAACGGGCTGGATTGGGCGGCCCCATTCTTGCAGGCCAGGGCCACGCGCTGGCCGAGTTGATTGGCCCCGCGCATCAGGTCGGGGTGATTGATCACCTCGCCCCGGAGATTCATTCCGTAGACCGGCATCCTGGCAACGACGCTCATACCGAGCCACTCGCAGACGGAGGCCATGTAGGCGATGACCTTCTCCGCTACGCCCTCCGTCTTAGGCATGGCCGCGACGGATATCAGGCCGACTTTCTTCCCCGGAATACGACTTTCCCACGTTGCCGGGTCGCAGAAGCATATCCAGTGATCAATCAGGGTCTTGACATGCGACGAGACTGAGAACCACCACGCGGGGGACGCCATGATTATTCCGTCAGCCGCGCGGATTTTTTCGAGAATGCCGTTGACGGTCGGGTGTTTGACGCAGTAGGAGGCGCGGGCGCATGAGTAGCACCCGTCGCAAAAATCCATGTTAAGCTCGTGCAGGACTACCTTTTCAACTTCTGCCCCGGCGTCTTTTGCGCCGGCGATCGCGCTGTCCAGCAGCAGATCTGTATTGCCTCTGGACCTTGCGCTGCCCATTATTGCGACAATTTTCATTCACGGCTCCGTTACATACAGGAACGGTTCGGCGTGCGGAGCGCCGGATTCGGGCGGCGCGGTTGGGAAAATCCCTTCCCGCGTCGCGCGTCATCCCCTGGCTGTCCCTCCAGAAACGATGGGCGTTACGGTAATTCGGCCATGCTCATGTGTCAATGAATTATTCCTGCCGCCGACCATGGCAACTTTTTTTGCTCGTATGACGGTAATTCACCGGGTCCGTTCAATTTCGATCAATATTCCTTCCGGGCATCGAGCAAGCTCGTGAAACTTGATCGGCAACAGCCTCAGCAGGTCGGGCTGTTCGACGAAGATGTAGGCTACGTCAAGCTCACGGAGTTCGCGCTCAAGATCGGCTCCCCGCAGGTTTTCGAGAAGCTGCGCGCGGAGCGGGGAGTTGATGGCGTGCAGTATCGGATGCGCCGCGCCCCAGCGGTTGATCTGGTCAATGTTGCGCGCGAGATAGGACACGTGGATGACTGGCATGTCGAAGAATATCTGGTATGTATCGTTGAGCTGGCATCTCTCCCTGACAAGGATGAGCATCCGGCGGGAACGGTCCAGTTTGTCGAGCACAGTCCGGGATATGGCCGGATTGCGGACGGGGGAGGGATGGGAGCCGGTCGGGAATGTTTCAACCGCGCAGATCAGCATAAAGCCGGTCAGCGCCAACCTTCCGCGTCGTCCAAGTCTGCGCCCGCGTTCGGATAAAAGGAATTTGACGCCGACCGCCGCAAGACCTGCAATCCAGAACAGGGCAAACGGCAGGAACCGCCCCGGAACTCTTACGCCGCGTCCGAACGGGACAAGCCCGATCAACCGTGACGGAATCGAGAATGGATCAAGCGCAAGGAAAAACATGGCGACCGCGAGTATGCCCATAACGCGGATAGCGCGTTTGCGTCGTTCCACTGCGAAGCCCCAGCACGCCATGGCGATGAGCGACAGCGGGATGCTGCTTCCGCTGAACTCGGTATTGCACGGCCCGCGCAACGATGCGAGCAATCCCATCGCGTGAGGGCTGAGCGCGTCCGCGAGCGATAACTTTGCGTGAAGCGGTTCCATATAAACGCCGGACGCGGGGGGGGCGAAGAACAGACAGATCAGGCTGACGCCGCCGGCGAGCGCGGGAAGCAGGAACCTGGCCTGGGCCGCAATGCCTCCGCGCGACCACAATCTGCGTCTAACCAGCCACCATGACGCGGCCAGACACGCGCAGTCTATCGCAAGCATGAAGGCTTCCAGGATCGAGGTCCAGAAACTCGCCCAGAAGCAGAGCGAGAAGACTATTCCGCGCCGGATCGAGAAGCGATTCCGGGCGTAGGAATCGAAAAGAACTGCCAGCGCTCCGCCCCAGAAGCACTGACCCAACATGTTGGGGTGGCAGTGAGCTTTAAAGGTGAAATACCCCGCGAATCCGAAGAACGCGCCCATCGCGAAAGCCGGCGCGCGCCGCTGCCCAATGCATCCGCAGGCAAATAGATAAAACGCCCATGCGCCGAACGCAAGCAGCAGCATGAGCATGATGTTGTAGCCCGCGACTGCCCCGAACAGCCGCCCTGCAGGGTAGGTAAGCATGGTAGGTAGAAAGACATGGGAGTGATAAAAGATGTCCACGCCGCCGGGCGGGAAAACCCAGTCGCAGCGGAAGGGATTTTTTCCGAGGTCAACTGCCTTCTGAAACCACCAGTAGGTCCATGGGTAGTTGAAGGCGTCCTCTGTTCCGGGCAGTTCGTCCGGGATGTGCGTTCTGATGCGGGCCAGCGTATCAGCGAAGAAGATGCAGCAGAGGATCAGATAACCGAGCAGTGCAGAGAGATGTTCCCTGATCTTCATATCCGGAACCCGCGCTTTCTACGCAATCTCAGCCTCCGGCAACGCCTGTTAACCGGGTTTCTTCAGCGGGGTTTCGCCAGAAGTTTCCGGTAGCAGCTATGAATGTCCTCAACCATCTTCCGCGCGCTGAAACGTTCCCGGCAAAGCTCACGTCCCGCTGCTCCCATGCGTCCGGACGTGCCCGGGTTTGAAGCCGCCTCCGCCGTTGCGCCTGCCAGTCCGTCAACATCGCCTGGTTTGAGAAGCCAGCCTGTCCTACCCGGGATGACGACTTCGCGCGCGCCGCCGATGTCGTATGTGACCACGGGCTTGCCGCACAGCAAGCCCTGGACGACCGTTCGGGCAAGGCCCTCGCGCATGGAAGCGTGAACCAGAATGTCCATGGCGCTGATCATGGCCGGAATGCGGGACGGATCAACAAGCCCCGTGAAGGTCAGCCGGTCCGCGATGCCCATGCCGGCGGCTTTTCGCGCAAGCTCCTCCCGGAGGATGCCGTCTCCAACGAACATGAAACGGGCGCGGGGGCATTTCTCGATAATCGCGGGCGCGGCGCGAAGCACATCATCGTGCCCCTTCATGTGAAAGAGCCGGGCGACCTTGCCGATGACCACGTCGCCGTCGGAGAAGCCAAGCTCGGCGCGCGTCGCGGCGCGGAGCGAATCCGAATCCAGAAACGTCTCCGTCTCCATGCCGCTGTAGACGGTCAGGAACTTGTCCGGTCGGGCTACTCCGGCGTCAACCGCCTGCTGCGACATGGCGTCGCAGACGCTGATGATTTTACCGGAGACGGCTGCGGCCCGCGTTTCCAGGAAGACATAAAGCCTGTTGCGTAAACGGGATTGATATTCATCGAATGGCAGGCCGTGGATGGTATGGACAATCGCTGGAACACGCGTTCGCGCCGCCGCGAAACGCCCAAGAATCCCCGCCTTTGAACTATGCGTATGAACGATCTCCGGGGCGATTCGTCTGATCTGACGCGCGAGTTCAAAATAGGCTCGCGTGTCGTCGGGCGGGTTAATATCCCGCCGCAGGCTGGGGATGATAATTGTTTTAAAAGGTCCGGCCTTTGCGCGCTCCAGAAGCTCGCCCTCGGGACCGAGCGCCGGCCCGGTCAGCAGGAACACCTCGTAATCCGGCATCCGGCCCAGGCCTTCGCACGTCAGGAGCGTATTTTCCTGCGCCCCGCCAAGTATGAAGCGGGTGATGACGTGGACGACCTTGACGCGCGGCATGGCCCCTCCGCGATAGAATCTGCTGTTTCGCGCGGGTTCCGGCGCTCATACGCGACCCAGAACGAGCGCCACATTATGACCGCCGAACCCGAACGAATTCTTCAGCACACAGTCCAGCCCGGCTTCCCTGGTCCCCTCGGCGACGAAGTCAAGGCCGAGACATGCGGGGTCGGGATTCTCAAGATTCAGCGTGCGATGGATCAGATTGTTCCGCATTGAGAGAAGACAGGCGACGATCTCAACTGCTCCGGATGCGCCGAGAAGGTGGCCGAGCATGGACTTTGTCGAACTGACCGGGATGCCCGAAGCGTGATCTCCGAAGACATCCCGAATAGCTTTCGCCTCGATTTCATCCCCGGCTTTTGTGCCAGTTCCGTGGGCGTTGATGTAGCTTATACGTTCCGTGGCGACTTCCGCGTCCGCCATGGCGTCGCGCATTGCGCGGGCCGCCCAGCGCCCGTCCGGATCGGGCAGGCAGACGTTGAAAGCGTCGCTCGTCATCGCTCCGCCCAGGACTTCGGCGTAGATTTCCGCTCCGCGCGCCTTCGCCCGGTCCATCTCCTCAAGGACAATGACACCCGCGCCTTCTCCCATGACGAAGCCGTCGCGATCCTGATCGAATGGGCGGCATGCGCCGGACGGATTATCGTTGCGCCGGCTAAGCGCCTTCATGTTGATGAATCCGGACAGGGTCAGGCGGTTGAGCGTAGCTTCCGTGCCGCCCGCCAGAACAACGTCGCTCATGCCGTGCCGGACCTGCCATGCAGCGGAGAGGATGGCGTTCGCGCCGGAGGTACAGGCGCTGGACACGCTGAACGCGGGACCGTGCAGACCGAGCCTCATGCTGACAAGGCTTGCCGCCGCGCCGGACATAGCCCGGGGAACCGTCAGCGGCGAAACTCGCCCGGGGCCTTTCTGAAGCAGCGCGTCATGCTGAGAGATTATCTCCTCAAGCCCGCCGATACCCGTTCCCATCATCACGGCCGCGCGGACGGGATCGAGGGCATCCAGGTCAAGCCTGGAGTCAGCGACCGCTTTTTCAGCGCAGTAGGCCGCCAGCAGCGTGAAGCGGTCCATGCGCCGGAGTTCCTTCGCGTTGAAGAACCCCTCCGGCGGGAATCCTGAAATCTCCGCTGCAATGCGGACTTCAAGGTCTTCCGCCGGGAAGCTTCGGATTGGAGCCACCCCGCTGCGCCCCTGCGCGAGCGCTGCCAGGAACTCGCTCTTTTCAGCGCCGAGCGGGCAGGCGACTCCGACGCCGGTGATGGCGACGCGCCTGCGTTTCATGGTTACGACTTGTGCTGTTCGATGTACTTGATAATGTCGCCGACCGTGCGGATCTTGGCGGCTTCCTCTTCGGAGACGCTCATATCGAACTTCTCCTCAAGCTCCATGACGATATCAGCCTGGTCCAGCGAATCCACGTTCAGGTCGTTGACCAGATGGGCCTCAGGCTTTACGTCCTCCTTCGGGACGCCCATTTTTTCCGCGATGACTTCAATCACGATTTCGGCTACTGATGACACTTTTTTCCTCCTCCTTGGCGGCTTTGCCGCCAGGCCAGTTTTCTATCCTGTTCGCTTTCCTTGACGACAGGCATTTAATCCGGAAGCTCCTAAATCACAAGCCCGCCGTCCACGCAGACCACCTGTCCGGTGATATAGCCCGCGTTCGGTCCGGCAAGGAATACCACGACATTCGCCGCGTCGTCAACCTCGCCGAATCTTCCAAGTGCAATGCGTCCGCAGAATTCCTTCTCGAACTCTTCGGTGACGCCCCTGGTCATGTCCGTCCTGATGAAACCGGGCGCGACCGCGTTGACGCGGATGTTCCGTCCGCCCAGTTCCCTTGCAAGCGATTTGGTCAGGCCGATCACGCCTGCTTTCGAGGCGCAATAGTTGGCCTGCCCCGCGTTGCCGGCCACGCCGGCGACGCTGCTGATGTTCACAATGCTGCCGCTGCGCTGCCTGATCATCCAGCGCGCGGCTGCCCGGCAGCCGTTGAAGCAACCCTTCAGGTTCGTCTCAATGACTGCGTCCCAGCTTTCTTCGCTCATGCGCGCGAGGAGACCATCCCTGGCGATTCCGGCATTGTTAACGAGGATATCCAGTCTTCCCCGTTTTTCAAACACATCTTTGGCAAGCTCGGCGAAGGCGTCAGTATCCCTGACGTCAAGCGTCCGGACCTCCGCGCATCCGCCCGAAGCCCGGATTTCGGACTCGAGATTTTGCAGGCAATCTTCAGAGCGCGCAACGGCGACAACGCAGGCTCCCGCCTCCGCCAGCCTGATTGCCACGCAGCGCCCGATGCCGCGGCTTGCGCCCGTGACGATCGCCGTCTGTCCCTCCAGCGCCCGCCCGCTCATGTCAGAATTTGCTCAACTGGTCGCAGGAGTTGATGCTTGCGCACGGCCTGGACCTGTCAATCCTGCGCAACAGCCCGCAGAGCACCCTGCCGGGGCCGATTTCCCTGAAGACCGTGAACCCCTCGTTGATGAGCCATGCCATGCTGTGCTTCCAGCGCACCGGACTTGTCACCTGCCTGATGAGGCATTCCCGTATGTCAGCCGGTTCGCCGTGCGGCGCGGCGGTGACGTTGGATATAATCGAAAATTTCGGCGCGCGAATCTCTACGTCGTTCAGAACTTCACGCATGGCGTCGGCAGCGCTCTTCATCAGCATGCAGTGATAGGCGCCGGCGACGTCAAGATGCGTGACCATGGTCGCGCCGCGCTCCTTGCAGGCGGCGGCGGCTTTCTCAACTGTCGCCTTATCCCCCGTGATGACGAGCTGCTCCGGGGCGTTGTAATTTGCCGGTGCGCAGACAGTGCCATCCCGGGCTGCGTCGGCGCATATGGCCTCCACGTCGCTGTCCGTCAGGCCGACGATCGCAGCCATTCCGCCCGGGCGCGCCTCAGCGGCCTGCTGCATGAGCCTTCCGCGCTTCTGAACGAGTTTTACGGCATCGCCGAAAGCGATGCTGTCCGCGCAGACCAGCGCGGAATATTCGCCCAGGCTGAGTCCGGCCGCGCCCATGCACTCGGAGTCCTGGGGATGAACGTCGCGGATGACGCGCAGTATCGCAATGCTTAATGTCAAAAGGGCGGGCTGGCAAACGTCAGAGCGTCCGAGTTCGGATTCCGGGCCTTCAGAGCATATCTTCCGCATCGGCAGCCCGGTCAACCCCTCGGCTTCGTGGAAGGTTTCTGCTGCGATGGCGTAAATGTCGCAGAAGTCCCGGCCCATTCCGACGGCCTGCGCCCCCTGCCCGGGGAATAGAAAGGCTCGTTTGCTCACCGTCTTGAGTCTCCCGTTCCTTCGAGATTCCGGCGATTCCCGCGACGCCGCATCCCGTTCGCGCAGAAAAATTTGCGCCGTGGCGCTCCGGAAATCCCCATTTCAGTTATAGAAGCTATCCCGGAAACGGGGTTGTGTCAACGCCAAAACCCGCATCTGGCCATGCCGATGGTCATAAACGACTACTGGTAAAGGCGTTACTTCGTTTTTTCACGCACCGCAGATGCGGTCCGGAGTTTTCAGATCACCACGCAACCCGCGCCGAGGATCTGCTTCGGCGTTGACGCGAACTCGATCTTCAGCACGGTCACGCCGGCTATCTTGTCCGGGCTTGCGGCGGGAAGCCCCTTCAGAATGAGGCGTTCCTTGTCCTGCTCGAACTTGATGCTCTTTCCGCCGATCAGGAAGCTTGCGCCCTTGACCTTTGCCTGAAGCCCGCCGATGACCAGTTCCTTCCCCGGCCAGCGGCTGCACCAGAAATAACCCGTTTTTCCCTTCAGCGTGAATGCCCCCGTCGGCATCCACTCGAACAGGTTGTCGCAGCGCGTGACCGCGCCGTAGGCGGCTTCGCCGTTCTTCTCCAGCCATTTGCCGACTGCCGTCAGGCGTTCCGTCGCTTCTTCGGGGATTGAGCCGTCCGGTTTCGGTCCGATGTTCAGCAGCAGGTTCCCGCAACCCGCTGAGCACTGGCGCAGCATGTCAATCACGCGGCGCGTGGAGTGCCAGTCCTCCGGCGGCGCGGGTTGCCAGCCCCAGGAGCCGTTGAACGTCATGCAGGCCTCCCATGCGCGCCCGGCCTGCTCCGCCCGGATGTGCTCCTCCGGCGTGCCGAAATCCTCGGGCAGTTGGGAGCGGTTGTTGATGATGATGTGGGGCTGAAGCTCCCGGACCATCGCGTTCATATTCGCGCTTTCCCAAAGCTCCGGGGAACTCAGCGGCCACGACACGTCGTACCACATGATGTCAATCTTGCCGTAGTTGGTCAGAAGCTCCCGCACGCAGCCCTGCGTGAAGTCCACGAAGCGCCTGCGGGCGTTCTCGTCTTTTGCGCAGTTCGCGCCGTCCGGGTGATGCCAGTCCATGAGGGAGTAGTAGAAGCCGATCCTGAGTCCGAACTCGCGGCAGGCCTCGACGTATTCGCGCACCAGGTCGCGCCCTGGGCCGGTCTTCGCGGAGTTGTAGTCGGTCTGCTTCGTGTCCCAGTTGCAGAAGCCTTCATGATGCTTGGTTGTCATGACCATGTATTTCATGCCGGCCTTTTTGGCCAGCCGCGCCCAGTCCCGCGCCGGGCGGGGCTTCGGCTTGAAGGTCGCGGCCAGTTTCTCGTATTCCGGAAACGGGATTCGCTCGCGGTTCATCACCCACTCGTGCCGCCCGAGTTGCGCGTAAAGCCCCCAGTGGACGAACATCCCGAAACGGGCGTCATGCCACCACTTCATCCTCTTGGCCCTTGTCTTTTCCGCATCAATCGCCTTTGCCATTGCGTGTTCCCCTTTCGTATCGAAACTCTTTCCTTATCTCCCGGATGGTTTGGTGATCCGCGCAGGAGACGATGTTCATGCCTTAGCTTTGTGAAGTTTAGCCGGTCCTTCGGAGCATTTCCATACCGATCATGAGTTAAAAGGCATTTGCGATGCGACCACCGGTAAGGGCACGTTGCAACGTGCCCCTACCGATGGTGTGTTTTTTGTTGCATCGCAAATGGCTCTGAGTTACGCATTGCATTGAAGGGCATCTGCGATCTTATGCGTCCGGGTTGAACGGCCCTGTCAGCGCCGTTATTCTGATTGCCGCTTCTCGCGCTCGGTCGCTGATCGCGCGCTTTCCCGCGTTTCGGAGGTCAAACCAGTGAACGAAGCTTCCCCCCGCCCGGCTTGCCCGGGCCGTTACGAGCCTGCGCCTTATCGTCTTGACTTATCCACCTGCCCGTCAATCCCGGTTCCCCCGCCGGGGCCGCGCTCGCGGGAAATGCACGCGCGCGCGGAACGCATTATGCGCGGCTATTCCGGGCAGGTCCGCCTTTTCCCCGTCGTCTTCGCCGAGGGCAAAGGCTGCGCGCTTCAGGACGCCGACGGCAATCGTTACATTGACTTCTCCAGCGGCATCTACGTCACCAACCTGGGCCACTGCCATCCGAAGGTCTCCGAGGCCGTCGCCGACGCCGCGCGGACGCTGATGAACGCGCACGACTTCACGACCCCGATCAAGCTCCGACTCCTGGAACTGCTCATGGAAATCCTGCCGGGGGACTTCGCCGGCGTTCAGCTTTACGACTCCGGAACAACCGCCGTCGAGGCCGCTCTTCGCACCTGCCGAGCCGCGACGGGAAAGGGCGAGTTCCTGAGTTTCTTCCGCGATTTCCACGGCAAGACCCTCGGCGCGGTCAGCCTTGCCCGCATGAATTCTGTCTACGCGCAGACCCGCATGCCCGGCTTCTATATGCTTCCCCGACCGGACACCTACCGCCCGCTCTGGCAGCGCCCTGACGGCAGCCTTGATACGGAGAAATATCTCGATCTCTACGACGAGTTTCTCCGGGAGGGCACGTCCGGTCAGGTAGCCGCCGTCGTCATCGAACCGATCCAGGGCTGGGCCGGATCAATCATGCCGCCGGATGACTTTCTTCCCAAACTCAGGACGTTCTGCGACAAACGCGGGATAATCCTCTTCGCCGATGAGGTTCTCACCGGCATGGGCCGCGCGGGGCATTGGCTCTGCTGCGAGCGATGGAACACGCTGCCGGACGTCGCCACGCTGGGCAAGGGTCTGGGCAACGGATTCCCGGTGACGGCCATGATTGTTCGCAAGCCCTATGCGGACGCGGTTGACAAAATCTCCGCGTCAACCAGTTACGGCGGCAACCCGATGGCCTGCGCCGCCGCAGTCGCCAGCATCGAGGTAATCATCGAGGAAGGATTGCTTGAGCACGCGCGGGAGCTTGAGGCGTATTTCCTCAGGCGTATGGCGGACTGGCCGAAGAAGTACGTCATCGTCGGCGACGTCCGCTGTATGGGCTGCCTGCTGGGCGTCGAACTCGTGAAGGACAAGGTTACAAAGGAGCCTTTCGACGAAGCGGGAAAGCGTGTCTACGTCAAGGCATTCGAGAGGGGCCTTGCCTGGATTCCGGCGGGGCACATTCTCCGCATGAGTCCGCCGCTGGTAATGCCGATTGAGGTTGCAGTTAAAGGGATGGACATCATTGAGGAGGCAATCGCCGAGACGGAGAGGGAGTTGGCGATGATTTAATCTCAACCTTGTAACTCGTCACCTCCGCCTGACGACGACGCGGTTATCCACAACCTCGAAGGTGAAGCCGGCCGGACCCAGGATTTCCGCAAGCGCGGCGTGGCATGGCTTTGGCTCAAGGATCGGCTTGGCATACCTGGTCGCCGCCGGACCGAGCCTCTTCTCGGATTCCGCAGCGTCATATGTGACGCCGACCTGGTTCAGGACGAGATGTACCGCCTGCGTGATCGTGATCCTGTTCGCAGGCCCGGAGCCGAAATCGAATGGGGGACGATACGAAACAACGTCCTGGAGGGCGGTCTGCGCCTGCCGCAGCAGCACAATCTTTGCATCCCGGAGTTCGTAACGAAGGCCGAAAGGCTTGATCAGTTCCTCAATCGCCTCCCCGCAACGCGTTCCGCGCAGGTCTGGGCGGATGAACGTCCGCCCGCGCGTCCCAATATGCCGTTCCGACGCATCGCGGTCGTACTCGAGTCCGACCTGTGAGGCGATTTCCTTCATCGCCATCTGGAGCGACACCTTCTCATCATCCCCGAGCGCGTAGGGCCTTGTCAGCGTCACCTTCAGTTCGAGCCTTTCCTCGGGGGTCATGTCGCGCAGGAGCGCGCTACCGTCAACAAGGCTGTAAGCCAGCCCATGCTCCGAAAGCAGTTCCACCAGCGCGTCGCGGCATGTCTGCTTCTTAAGGTCCGGCCTCACGGCGGTCTGCGCCCGATCCCCGAGGTCCGTCGCCGACTGCGCGCGGTTGAACGGAATCCCCGCCTGATCGAGCAGGCAGGCCGCCGCGTCCAGGACGCGGATTTCATCCCGAGGCTCGGACGCAAACGCCTCCGGATACGGCGGGGAGAGCGAAACCCATCTTCGCATCGCCCGTTTGAAGGTCCCATCGCTCATCGCGTCCGGCCTGATCCCGCCGGCGGCGTCCTCACGCGCTTTTCGCAGCCTGTCCTCGGCTATCATCCGCATCGTCGCGTCGGGATCGGGCATGCCCCACATGCCCCGCCGCGACTCCTTCGCCAGTTTCTCGAAGCGATTGAAAACAGTTCCGTAAGCGGCTGCGTCTGCAGGGGCGTCCGGCGCCGCGCCGAAGCCGCCCTCGACGAATCCGTATCCAAGCCTGACAAGCTCAAGATTGACGAAAAGCCCATCCGGAGCGCGGAACAGGAACGCGGGAACCGGTTCCTCCGGATTGCCCTCAGGCTGTCCTTCGGGGAACTCCGCAAAAACCTTTTCGCCGGTCAGAAGATGTTCAAGGTAACGCGCCGCCTCCCGCCCGAAAGATCGCGTTCGGACGTCAAGGCTCTCTGCGTCCGGAAGATCAACCCCCGCGAGGCTGACCGCACGCTCCCGACCATCATGACTTATAACCAGAATGTCCCCGTCGAGAAGCTCAATGACGGCGCATGGAGCTTTTCCTGCAAGGTCCTTTCTCGGGAACTCGATAATCCCCTCTTCTTCAGCGGCGCCCGCAAAGCCGTTCGCGCCAAAGATCGCCAACATGACAAGCGCCGTCAGACATACATGTTTGAATAGCGTGTTTAGAAAGTTCACGAGTTGGATTTTATCTTCTCTTTCCGGCTATTTCCAGCGACGCGGGGTGGCGGCCTTCCCGCCTGTAATCCAACCTCTTGGGATTCTGTCTGAGCTTTCGCCGGGCGGATAATTGGGCAAAAGAGACATGAATCCCCGCCCGATATGATTTGCATTAATCGGAGCGAGACAGTAATAAATATGCCCTTGCATAACGCATGGACGGGGAAAACACGCTCCGATCCGCATAAGAAAGGACATCAGGGATGAAAGTCTACGTAAGAAGAAGCGCCCTCAAGCGCGTCAGAATGTGCGGCTTTCGCCGCCGCATGAGCACTCGCGGAGGCCGCGCCATAATCAGCAGGCGAAGGCGTCAGGGTAAGAGAGCCGTCGCCAACATCAAGCGCAAGAAGTAAAGAAGGTTCCGGCCATGTGCCCCAAGGGCGCTTGCGCGGTCTATACCCTCGGCTGCAAGGTTAGTCAGTACGACGGTCAGGTTCTGCGGGAAATGCTTGCCGCAGAGGGAATTACGCCTGCCGCACAGGATGTAGAACCCAGCGTGTGCCTGGTGAACTCCTGCGCCGTGACCGCCAGAGCCGAGCAGAAATGCAGACAGCTCGTCAGACGGCTTGCCCGCAAGCATCCCGGCGCGAAAGTAATCGTCACAGGCTGTTATGCCGCCCGCGCCGCGGACGAGCTTTCGAGCATGAGCGAGGTGTCGGCCGTAATTCAACCCGGCGACACCGAAGCCCTCCGAGCAATCCTGGGAATTCCGGCGGCAGTCCATGAATATTCCGCTGACCACGTCCTCTGGGGCGTCGCCAACTTCCATGGTCATGCCCGCGCCTTCCTGAAAATTCAGGATGGGTGCGACGGAACTTGCAGTTATTGCATAGTTCCCAGCGTCAGGCCGCGGCTCCAAAGCCGTCCGCTGACGGAGGTTGTGGATGAAGCCCGCCGGCTGATTGATAACGGCTTCAGGGAAATCGTTCTGACCGGAGTCCGGCTCGGTAAATACGGGCGCAACCTTGATTCCGGCGACTCTCTTGCTGACGCTGTAGAGGCGATGGAGCGGCTTGACGGTCTAGACCGCTTCCGCCTCAGCAGCCTCGAACCGATGGAGGTTTCGCCGGAGTTTCTGGACCGCGCGGCGGCCTGCAGCAAGCTCTGCCGACATCTGCACCTGCCGCTTCAGAGCGGTTCGGATGCGACGCTTGCGCGCATGAACCGCCCCTATGATTCATCGTTCTTCCTTGACCTTCTGGCGCTGGTCCGGGATCGGTTGCCCGGCTTGGCGATCAGCGCGGACGTAATCGCCGGTTTTCCCGGCGAGACGGATTCCGACCATGCCCGGACGATGGAAGTCTGCGGAAAGGCCGGATTCTGCCGGATGCACGTTTTCCCCTTCAGCCCGCGGCCCGGGACGAAGGCCGAGCTGATGCAGCCTCGTGTCCTGCCGGAAGTCATCAAGGCGCGAGTCGCGGATCTGACCCGCCTCGGCTGCCAGACGGCGGACGCGTTTCGCGCATCGCTTGTCGGCAGGCGATTGCGCGTCCTTTTCGAGCGGCAGGTTGCCGATCCGGCGGAAACGTCGGTCCTTGAGGGCTATTCCGACGAATATCAGCGCGTCAGGGCTTCTTGTCCTGCCGACCTAATCGGGCGCGCGGCGCTGGTCGTAGCGGAAAGACTCGACGGCGATGCGCTGATAGGACGCCTTTGCGGAGCAATGACGGCATGTGGAAATCCCGCCTGACCGACGCCACCGAGAAGGGACATCCCTCCATCAGCCGCCGAGCCTTCCTAACTGCGGCGGCCGCCGGGATTGTGGGAATCCGGTCGGCGCGAGCAGCCAACCCAAGCCGGTTCATCTTCGCCCAGGTCAAATACAGCGGCGGCAACTGGACGCCCTATTCCGGCGTCGGCGCGGCGCTGCTTTCCCAGATTGAAAAAAGAACGAGCGTCGAGGTTGACCTCGAGCCGAAGATTGTTGAAATCACTCGCGCGGACCTGTCTCGCCATCCGTTCCTTTATATGGCTGGCGATGCGGAGTTCGATCCGTTCACCGATGAGCAGACGGCCCTGCTGCGGCGATTCTGCTCATTCGGCGGCCTCATTCTGCTGGACAACGTCGCTTCCGATGAGCGCTCCGGATTCGACAAGAGCGTCCGGCGTGAATTTGCGCGGGTTTTCCCCAATCGTCCCTTCCGCGAACTCTCCCCGGAACACGCCGTCTATCGTTCCTTCTACAGGCTGCACAGGTTTGCGGGGCGCGTCGCCGTCGTCCCGCTCCTTGAAGGCGTCGAGGTTGAAGCGTTCACGCCGGTCATCTACTCCCGGTGCGACCTGGGCGGAGCCTGGGCGCAGGACAGGATGGGCTTTTGGACCAATACCCCGATCCCCGGCGGGGAGGCGCAACGCCGGGAGTCCATGCGCGCGGGCGTCAACATCGTCATGTATGCGCTGACCTCGGACTACAAGCTCGATCAGGTGCACATAGAATATCTGCGCCGCTCGGGCCGCTGGCCGTGAACAACCAGCGGCGCAGAGAGGAACAATCATGAGCGACTTCTCGGCAAGGATTCAGGAATACTGTGGCAAACGCTGGCGCTGCCCTGACTGCGGCGGCGAGCACTCCGTCACAACAGTCTTCATCCAGGTCGGTCCGGACGCCACCGCCCGGTTGGCCAACGTAACCTGCGCCATCGCCCCAAAAGGACGCATCCTGCTCGTCGAGGATGAGAACACGCGAGTCGCCGCCGGCGACCGCGCCTGCAAGTTGTTGGTTGACGCCGGGCGGCAGGTTGACAGATTCCTCTATCCCGGAACTGTCGAGGCCGACATAGAGTCCGCCCGAAAACTCCTGGCCCAGGTCAGAGACGAGCATTCAATCATCGTCGCAGTCGGCGCGGGAACCATCAACGACCTGTCCAAGTACGTCGCCGATCAGCGAAAGATGCCGTGCCTCCTCGTTGGAACGGCGGCGTCAATGAACGGTTATGCGAGCGCCGTGGCGGCGGTGCTGGCGGACGGCGTCAAGCGCACGTTCTGGGTTCCGCCTCCGCTGGCGGTACTGGTTGACCTCGACGTCGCGACCAACGCCCCCATTGAGCTTGCACGCAGCGGACTGGCGGACCTCATGGCCAAGCCGGTGTCCAACGCGGACTGGAAGCTGGCCACGCTTGTCAAGAGTGAACTGCGCGACAAGGGCGGTAAGACGACGCATCCAGTGGACGTCTTCTGCCCTGTCCCGTACAGAATGGTGCATGAAGCCGAGATCGCGTGCAGGGCCAGGGCGAAGGACATCAACGCCCGGAAGCCCGACGCTATGAAACTTCTCACCGAGGGGCTGATTCTCTCTTCGCTCTCAATGGTCGTCGCCGGGCACAGCGCCCCGGCAAGCGGCGGGGAGCACTACATCAGCCATTACTGGGACATGGTCGGACACATGAAGGGCCAGCCGCACAAACTCCACGGCTTCCAGGTAGGCCTGGGAATTCTTGCCTCATCAACGCTTTACGCCCGCATGCGCGGGATGAGGCCGTCCGATTTCAAAATGGACGAGCTTGCGCGGAAGCACAGAACGCTGGAGGAGGAGAAGGAGCGGATTCGCGGAGCTTACGGGCCTTTGAGCGACGGCGTCATTCAGCAATTCGCGCAGAAATATCTTGATTGGGACCGCAAGGGCGCGGAACTGAAGGCCATCCTCGACAACTGGAATCGCATATGGGACACGCTGGGCGAGATACTCGTCCCGCCGTCGGAGATCAAGGCCGCGCTGAACGCCGTCGGCGCCCCGGCCACGGCAGTCGCCCTCGGATTCACGCGGGACGACATGCGCGATTCCTATCGCTGGGCGCGTTACATGCGCTCGCGCTATACCATTCTCGACCTTGCAGCCGATCTCGGCGTGCTGGAAGAAACGCTGGAAGACGTCCTGCAGGAATCCGGCCTGCTCGACTGAAATCCGGGAGGATACGCATGAATAACCATGACGCAAAGAGAGCGCAGGAGATACTTGACCTGCTGACGCGGGAATATCCCGACGCCCGGCTCGTGCTGAAATTCTCAAACCCCCTGGAACTGCTAATCGCCACAATCCTTGCCGCGCAGTGCAGGGACGAGCGCGTCAACGAGGTCACCGACGGGCTGTTCCGGAAATGCCGCGTCCCCGCCGACTGGATCGCCCTGGGCGAGGAGGGATTGCAGGGCGAGATCAAATCCATCAGCCTCTACCGGAAGAAGGCGAAAAGCATAATCGCCTGTTGCTCGCGCATGGTTGATGACTTCGACGGCAAGGTTCCGGACGCCGTGGAGGGGTTGACTTCGCTTCCTGGCGTCGGAAGAAAGACCGCCAATATCGTTCTCGGTTGCGCCTTCGGAAGGCAGGCGATCGCCGTGGACACACACGTCCAGCGCGTATCCGAACGACTTGGGTTGACGAAGAACAAGCTACCGGACAAGATCGAGGCCGATCTCTGCGCGCTGATTTCCGAATCGGCATGGACGCGGGCCACGCTGGTTATGGGCGCGCACGGACGCGCGATATGCCACGCCAGGAAGCCGGACTGCCCGAAATGTGTCGTTCGGAAACTGTGCCCCGCGGCTGAATCTGCCCTGTAAATACGGTGGATGGAACTTCCAGACATTCAATATCAAAAGCCCGTCTATTGTTCACCTGAAAGATTGGAATTAGTTCGCTATAATATAAAAAAAACGTCTATTTGCCTTGATAATGTATGGACTTTTGTCGAAAGGATGATATCATAAAACCATTCTTTCTTTGAGAAAGATTGTCAGGACGCCCCGGACGGCGGGACCAAGGCAGGTCGGTATCCTTGAAATTCACCGTCGTGGGCTATCAGCGGAACCGGGCATGACAATCGGAAAGGCTTTGCCCCGGGATGCGGCGAGGGATCATCCGGGACAGGAGTGGAGCGGGCTTTTCCGACGTCTGTTCGTAACAGTGTAGTCGGATCCGTTACGAAGCGGAATTTTCTGGATTGTTTCATGTAACGGGCACAGAACAGGGGAGGAAGATTCAGAGATGCAGGAAAAACTTCGCGCGTCGCAGATATGGACAGCCGTGGACGTACTTGTGTTGAGCTGGGCCGGCGACAAGATTCAGGCGCTGCTGATCGAGCGCGGCAATGAGCCTTACAAGGGCCGTTGGGCGTTGCCCGGGGGATTTGTGGAACCCGACGAATCCCTTGAGCAGGCCGCCGCCAGGGAAACAAAGGAGGAAACCGGCATCCAGCCGGGATATCTCGAACAGATCCGCGCGTTCGGCGCTCCTGACCGCGATCCGCGCGGGCGCGTCATCAGCGTGGCGTTTCTGAGTTTTGTCCCGTTCGACAAGGCCAAAGCGATCGCCGGGAGCGACGCCGCCCGTGTTCAGTGGTTCCCGATTGACGCCCTGCCCACCATGGCGTTCGAGCACGCGAAGATAATCTCCGATTACGCCGTGCCGCAGTTGCGCGCCATGGCCCGCTGCTCGCCCGCCCTGGCCATGATGATGCCCTCCAAGTTCACGATCCCGAACCTGCGGAAACTCTACGAAACGATCCTCGGCGAGAAACTCAACAAGAAGCACTTCCGCCAGCAGTTGTACGGATATGGCGTCCTGGAATGGTGCAACGAGTTCTTCAGCGCTGGAGTTCAGAGACCGGCCCGGCTTTACCGCATCAGCGTGAAGATGCGCGAAAGAGAATGGCTGCGGGCGATTCCCAGGCTGGGGCGCAGGAACCGCAAGGGCGGACGCCGCAAGAAATCCTGATGACGGAACCTATCCGCGCGTAATCGGCGATACGTCCAGAACGTAGATATGCCGCGTTCCCTCGTGTATCGAATCAATGCAGACCTGCCCGCCTGAGCGATCCCATCGCGGGTGCAGATCGCACCGGAACGGCCCCGTAATCTCCGGCGCGGAATAAAACCGCCCTATGTCAATGCGCCGAGCAGTCGCAGGCTCATAAAGGATCAGCGTCCTCTCATTCTTTTTCGGATACGTGTCCGTGAGTATCCATTTTCTGTCCGGCGAATATGAGCAGTGCCCGTCGCAGTCCAGCGTCCCCTTGCCGATTATCTCATGCTCCCGCGTCCGGTCCTTGAACAGAAAATAGAAGCATCCGATGTTGAACTGCTGCGCCCACGCCAGAACGTGATCCGGGTCGCGCCAGTCGAAATGCGACGTCATGTCGTCGTCCGCCAGCAGGCAGATGCCGGACCCGTCCCGGTTGGCCGTGTAGAGCCTTGTGAACCATCCGCCGCCCTTCTTCGACCAGCGATGGAGAAATATGAAGCGCGATCCATCCGGCGAGAACTGCAAATGGTTGAACCAGTGCTCCGCGTCCTTCATTGACTCCTTTTTCTGATATTCCGCAATCTGCCTGTAGGTGATGATAAGCGAGTTGGAGCCGTTTTCAAGGTTCATCAGGCGGATGCCGTCGTCCGCGGGGGCCGGATCGCCCTTGCCCGGATCGGGCAGCGCGCAATATCCGTACCCCGGACGGGTGCGGTGAATCCGAGCGAAGTTGGGCGTCACTCCCCACTTGCCGTCCGGCGTCACGGCGTATATCGGCAGCGGCAGGTCATACCCCTCCCCCGACTGCGTGTCCCTGACGACCGCCGCGAAATGCCCATTGCGGACATCGTTGTAGATAATCATCCTGTCCGGCGCGCTGCCCAGCCACTGAAGCATCGTCCCCTGCTGCCAGTTGAACGCCTTTGTCTGCGCAAGCGGAATCCAGCGGTTGCCGTCCTTCAGGTCAACCATGCCTATGCCGCAGGCATCCTCCGGGGTCGGCATACGGTCCATGAATCCGATTTCAAGGGAAAGAAGGTAGCGTCCGGAGGCGTTCCAGGGAGTCTTGTCGTAGTAGCCGAAGTAGTGGAACTTCGGCCCGGACGTAACGGCCTTCGCATCGAGAATTCTGGTTTCAATCGGCATTATTCGAACCTCCCGGAACCGGCCTCACATCTCCCGCCGTCCGTCCAGCGCGTCAGTGAGAATGCTGTTGCTGGCGTATTCGATCTGGCTTCCGCTCGGGATTCCGCGCGCGATACGCGTTACCTTGATGCCGGAGTCCCTCAGACGGTTCGATATTTCCAGCGCGGTGGCGTCGCCCTCAAGGGTGGGGTTGGTTGCGATTATGACCTCTCTTATACCACCGTCTTTGACCCGTTCCGCCAGCCGGGCGATGGTCAGGTGTTCCGCCTCGATGCCGTCAAGCGGCGCGATGTGCCCGCCCAGGACGTGGTAATCCCCCCTGTAACGCGCCGCCCGCTCGATGGTCAGCAGGTCGCGCGGTTGCTCGACGACGCAGATCACGGAATGATCACGGCGGGGATCGGAGCAAATATGGCAGGGGTCCGTGTCGCTCAGGTTGAAGCACGCCGAACACTGCTTCAGGCGCAGCTTCACGTTCTCCACCGCCCGGGCCAGCTTCAGCGCGTCCTCTGCGCTCAGGCGCAAAATATGGAACGCGATTCTTTCCGCGCTTTTCGGGCCGATGCCCGGAAGCGCCGCAAGCTCCTCCATCAGCCGGCTCAACGGCTCCGCGTACCCTGATGTATCCATGTGTGCCCCATTCTGGACCGGCGCGTCCCGGCGACGTCTCTGTTGGCTTGCGCAATCTTTCGCGCGCGCGGCGGCTATAACAACCCGCCCAGGCCTGGAATCGCCATCCCGCCGGTCACGTCCTTCATCGCCTCGTCCGCGATTTCCTTGGCCTTTTTCAATCCTTGGTTCATCGCTGCCAGCACCATGTCCTGCAGCATCTCAATGTCTTCGGGATTGACGACTTCCTTCGAGATTTCCACCTTCAGCAGTTCGCGCTGGCCGTTGACCAGGACGCGAACCATTCCGCCGCCGGCGGTCCCTTCGACCACTCGCTCGCGAAGGTCGTCCTGGATCTGTTCCATTTTCTTCTGCATTTCCTGTGCCTGCCGTTGCGCATTGCGCACAAGGCTGGCCCACTCGCCGAAAGCTCCCATCTTCATTGCTCGTTCTCCGGTTGTTCCTTGTCCAGGTCCGTGGGTTCCAATCCGAATTCCTGGTCAATCGCCTCGAAGGCTCTCATCAACTGTCCGTCCTGAACCGCCTCGCGCGCGATGCCCGGGCTTCGCGCCGCCCGCTGAAGTTTGCGTATACGCTGCTCATTCGGGGCTGCTGAGTCTGCCCCGGCCCTCATGTCTTCCGCTGAGCGGATCCTAACGCCGTAATCGCTGCCCGTCAGCCGCTTCAACGCCGCGGTCAGCTTGTCCCGGGATTCCTTCCCCGTGAGCGGCTCCCCGCCAGGTCCCTCCGCCGGGATGACACAGAGCCTGCCGTCCTCGACCCCGATCTCCGCGCCGGCAAAATATCGGGCGAGCATGTTGCTCCCCTCGGTCTTGAGCGTTTCGATCAGTCGCGCCTTTATCTGCGGCAGATTCGCTGCTGTAAGTTCCACCATCGCGGCGGACGCGCTGGACGGTTTTGATGCTTGTGCGCCGATGGACGGCGAGGGGGTTATTTCTGGATTCCTGCGCGGTTGTTGCGCCGCTACGGGCGCCGCCTGCGGCGCGGCGGTCGGTCGCCCCGGCCCGCCTCCGCTGATCGTGGCGGCGCTCAGCGGACGCCGCGCCTGGGGCGTCTGGCCCCCGCCCGGCCGGGGCGATCCCGCAGGCGGCGGGCCGGAATTCTCCAGTATCCCGATCAGCGTCTCCAGGTTCTGAAGGTCCTTCAGGTGCAGGATCTTCAGCACGGCCAGCTCAAGCGCCGTGCGCCCGCCGGGATCGTTCCGGCTGCGATTCTTCACCCCTTGCAGGAGCTGCATGATGTAAAGCAGCGACTCCCGCGAGAGCGCCTTCGCGTGCCGCTGCGCCGCCTCAATATCCAGCAGGTTCGCTTCGACCAGCCCCGAATCCGCCCCGCAGTGCTGCACGACCAGCACGTCGCGCAGGTAGTTAGTCACCTGGTCAACAAAATCCGCGATTTCCTGCCCCCGGTCAATCGCGTCCTCAACAATCTTCAGCGCCGCCGCCGCGTCCTCCGCGATCACGGCGTCAACCAGCCCGTAAAGCGCGTCGCCGCTGATGACGCCCAGCACGGTGCGCACGTCCTCTACGCTGATTTCCTTGCCGCCGAAGGAGCAGAGTTGGTCAAGCGCGCCCTGCGCGTCGCGCATCCCGCCCCGAGCGTGCCGGGCCACAAGCTCAAGCGCGCCGGGCTGCGCCGCGACGCCCTCCTTCTCGCAAATCTGCCTCAGCCGCTCGATGATGTCCGTCACGCTGATGCGGCGGAAGTCGAAGCGCTGACATCGCGCAACGACCGTCTCCGGCAGTTTCTGCGGATCGGTCGTTGCCAGGATGAATACCACATGCCCCGGCGGCTCCTCCAGCGTTTTGAGCAGCGCGTTGAACGCCGGGCCGGTCAACTGGTGCGCCTCGTCAATGATGTAGACCTTGTAGCGGCATCTGCTGGGCGCGTATTTGACGTTCTGGCGCAGTTGCCGTATCTCCTCGATGCCGCGGTTGCTGGCCGCGTCCATCTCGATCACGTCAACGTCATCGCCGGTCGAGATTGACTTGCAGGCCCGGCACTGGCAGCAGGGATCAGTGGTCGGGCCTTTCTCGCAGTTGAGCGCCTTGGCCATTATCCGCGCCATGCTGGTCTTGCCGACCCCGCGCGACCCCGTGAAGAGGTAGGCGTGCGCGACGCGGTTGAGCCGGATCGCGTTCTGAAGCGTCCGCGCTATCGGCGTCTGCCCGGCCACGTCGTCGAAGGTCTGAGGTCTGTATTTTCTTGCGAAGACCAAGTACATGTCGTTCTTTCTCTCGGACTACAGGCAGGATGGGTTCAGCGTCGCCGAATCCACGCCGCAATAAAAACCAGAGTACCAGAGCAGCCGGGGTTAGTCAATTTCGGAATGATCTGCGCAGCGGGTGTTTCATTCATCACGGCGTCTTTGACATTTCTCCCCCGTTGCGCCCGCGCCCTGATATACTGTTTCCGGCGCAGGATATTCGCGCATGCCGTAACTCGTGTGCGCAAAGCCTCATGCCTTCGGCCTTTCGGCTTCGCACACCCTACGCTTCTGTAACAGCCTACGCTTCTGTAACGCGAAACATGTTCGTTCAAGTCATGGGAACGTTTCTTGAAAGGGTGTCAGCGATGGCAATGAAACCGTTCCGTCTCGCTCTCATAATCCCGGCGATTTTGCTTGGTCTGGCGACAGCGCCCGCCCCGGCTCAATCCGAGGCGGATGCGAATGGTCCGACCGGGATCAAGCTCCTCTGGAAAGCGCAGGTCAATTGCGTTCTCTACACGGCAGCCACGCTCGCGGATGTCAACAGCGACGGTCTGGACGAGATAATCGCCGCCGGAATGAACTCGATCATGGCGCTGGACGGCAAGGGCAAGACCATCTGGCAATGGCCCACGCAGGAGCGATTCAACACTTATCCCTCCATCTGGTTGCGCCAGAACGAGCCGGCCCTGATCTATGCGGCGGACGACCTGCATAACATGACCTGCCTTGACGGGAACGGCAAGCTCGTCTGGCAGGCCAGGCTCAAGGGCGCGGTGAACTGGACCGCCGCAGTCCTGGCGGACCTGACGGGCGACGGGAGGCCGGAGGTCATTCAGCCGGACGCCACAGGCGCGGTAGTCGCGCTGGATGCCCTCACCGGAAAACCTGTCTGGGAGGCGTCCGTCTCCGGCGAGGTCGCGTGCAGCCCGTCCGTCGCGGACATCAACGGAGACGGAAAGCCGGAAATCGTCGTCGTAACAGAGAAGGGATTTGTCAACGCCTTGTCCTCGGACGGGAAAATCCTCTGGTCCGTCCAGATGGGGCGCAGTCTGTATTCCGCCCCGGTCGTTTTCATGACGGGCGAGGGCGAAATCCGCATCGCTGCCGGATCGTCTGACGGCAAGTGCTTCTGCATGGACGGCGGCGGGAAACTCCTCTGGTCCGTTCCGCTTGACAGTCCGACGGATTCCTCCATCTCGGTCGGCGACATTGACCAGGACGGTTGCGCCGATATTTTCGCCGTGACCACGCGCGGGGTCATTTATCGTCTTGATGAGAAGGGGCGAACCGTCTGGAGCCTTGACATGCAGATGCGCACGGACGCCCCCGGGGCGATCGCCGACATTGACGGATACGGCTCGCTCGAATACATCCTCTGCACCCATCGCGCCCAATTGCTCGCGCTGCGGGAGGACGGAACCATCCGGCACGAGCAATCCCTCGGCATCCCGGACGCTTATAACGCCACGCCGACATTCGGAGAGATTGACCGCGATTCCCCGGGACTTGAGGCCGTCGTCTGCGGGGGCGACAGCGGCTGGATATTCTGCTTCGCGGCCAACGCTCAGCCGGGGCCGACCCTGCAATGGTCGGGCGTGAGGCGCGACTGCCGCATGGTTGGCGCAACCGGCGCAGGAGCGGGGGAGGCCGGCGCCAGCATGGTCCCGCTGAATCTGTCGTGGGACAGGTTGCTCCAGACCGAGGGGGCGCGGTTCCTCGCGTCCGCCGGACCGGATTCTAAACGTCCGCTCAGGGCGGAGGCGACGGTTGTATCTCCGCAGGCGACGCGCGGAGCGAAGGTCGTCAGGATTCACGGCCCGGAGGGCATGGTGACGCTTCCGGTGGACGTTGCCGCGCCGGGCGTCTACAGCTTCGAATGGAAATTGCAGGACGCCGACGGAAAGTTCCTGGTCCAGGGCAGAAGGCAGATCACTCTCAGCCCGTTCGCAAACGAGAGTGCCTTGATCAATTCAACGCTGCTTTCCCTGGACGCAACCGCCCGCGGCATCGTCGAGAGGCTGCCGCTCTCGGCGAAGGCCCTGGACGAGGAGGCCGCGTATCTCGCGGGGGCTTCCCACGCGATCATTCCGAGGCAGGACAGGGCCGTCAGGGGGGATGCCCCGGACAAGGAGATCATCATGGCCGACAGCGCCGCCCTCGTTGCCCGGACGCGCCGCGCGGGCCGGATTGCGGAACTTATCGCGCAGGCGAAGGACGCGCCGCCGGAAACCAGCGTCATTCCGTTCGAGGCCGCGCTCTGGAACAACCGCAATGTTGATGCCGCCCTGCCCGATCGTTTCCAGACGGGTCTGAGCGTCGCTCGGCGGGCCGCGCCTGGGGAGCATGAGCCGCTGGCCGTGAACCTGCTCAACATCACGAACCGCCCGCTGAGGCTTCGCATTTCATCTGCCGCGCCGGAGGGCATAAGCGTGAAGCTGCATCGCGCCGAGGCCGTCCCGACAACGATGGGCGAACAGTCATGGGACGCCCTGCCGGAGCTTGACGAGGCGTCAATGATGGAAATACCGCCGTTGGAGACGCGCCAGCTCTGGATTGACGCGGCGATAGCCCCGGACGCGAAAGCCGGAAAGCTCAAGATTGAGACGACCGCGCAGATACTGAACGGCGCGGGCGTGCTGGACGGGCCGAAGTCCGGACGAGCCGTTCCGCCGGGAGAGGTGAAGATCGTCCTGGACCTTGACGTGCTCGACTTCGAGATGGCTCCGGCGACGTCCTGCCGGCTCTGCACGTGGTCATACGTCGAGTCCTCCGCGTTCAAGAACGCGCCGGCGGCGACCTACAAGGACCTCCTGGCTCACGGCAACAACGTGTTCGTCGCGACGCTGGGCAAGGCCGCGTACGACAAGGAGGGGCGCATCGTCGGGGAGATTGACTACGAGAAGCTTGATGTGATTCTGGACAACCTTCAGGGAAGCGGCGCTTACATCCTGCTGTCCGGCGTTCCTCCGCTGCAACCTGAGAAGGGGGCCGAGGCGCCGGGCGGCGAAACGCACCTGAAAGCACTGAAGGCGTACTGCGGCGACCTTGTCGCGCACATGAAAGCCAAGGGCTTCGGGCCGGGCGATTACGCCATGTATCCCTATGACGAACCCGGCGGGCGGGACGGCTGGAAGGGCATCAACGCCATGGTTGACTTCGGCAAGATGATGGAGAAGGCGTATCCCGACCTGCCCATCTACACGAACGCCTACGGCCCGACCGGCCCGGTGATGATCGAGGCTCTGGCCCCTTACATTGACGTATGGTCGCCGCCCGTGAATCTGGTATCGCTGGAGCCGGAGAAGATGGCCGTCATGCGCGCCACCGGCAAGCCAATATGGTCATACAACTGTTCGTACAACAATTACGGCAAACCGTTCCCTGACGAGGGGACGCTGAAAATCGGCGACACGATTTCCGAATATCGCGTCGCGGGAATCTGGGCTTTCCGGCACGGGCTTACGGGCATCGGATACTGGACCTACTGCTGCAGCCCTGATGACCCGTGGGCGCGTACCTCGACGGAATACATGATGGTCTACACGGGTAAGAACGGGCCGGTCACGAGCCGCCGCTGGGAAGGCGTGCGGGAGGGCATCGAGGACTTCCGTATTCTGACGGCTCTGCGTCAGGCGTCCGATAAACCCGGCCTGCCCGACGCGGCGCGGCAGAAGGTCCGCGTCCTTATTGAGGAATCTCTCCCCCGGTTCGCGGACGGGATGACCGACGACAACAGCCTGAAGGCGTTCAGGGCAGGGATGCTCGACGCGGCGCAGTATGTGGCAAAACAATAGTGAAGCGACGCATCATGTCCTGAATCTTTACGCTTTGCTGTGGGACTGATTGAACAATACAATAAGCACGGCGTGGGAAAGCGTTGCGGAGGATATCCCCTTGCCGGACCTAACAATGGAAAAACTGACCGTTGGACTCGGAAGCCGGAGTTATGACATCCTGCTGGGGTTCGGGCTTCTGGACCGCCTGCCCGAACTCATCGCGGAGCGGAAACTCGGCAACGACGCCTTCATCATCACGGACTCAACCGTGGCGCGTCTTTACGGAAAGACCGTTGAGAAGCGCCTCTGGGCCGGTGGATTCGGAACCGTAAAGATATGCGCCTTCCCGGACGGGGATGAGAACAAGAACTGGGAAAGCTACCGGCTTGTGATGGACGAGCTGGCCAGCTTTGAACCTTCACCCGGACATAAGATGATCATTATCTGCCTGGGCGGCGGGGTTCCGGGCGACCTGGGCGGTTTCGTCGCCGCGACGTTCAAGCGCGGCGTCCCGTTCGTGCAGGTTCCGACGACTTTGCTGGCTTGCGTTGACAGCGGGGTGGGCGGCAAGGTCGGCATCAACTGGCGGGCGAAGAACCAGGTCGGGGCGTTCTGGCAGCCGTCCCTTGTCGTGGCCGATCCAAAGGCGCTCGGCACACTGGACGAACGCCAGATACGTTCCGGCATGGCTGAGATAATAAAATACGGCGCGGCGCTTGACGCCTTCTTCTTCGCGTACCTTGAAGACAACGCGGAGAAGGTTATGGCGCGGGAATCGCGCCCTCTGATACACGCCTGCAAGCGCAGCTATGAGATCAAGGCGGCGGTCGTCTCCGCAGACGAGCGGGACACGCTGGATCGACGCATCAGCCTGAACTTCGGGCACACGCTGGGCCATGCGGCGGAGTTTCTGCCGGGGTCGGACCTCTCCCACGGGGAGGCCGTCTCATTCGGCATGGCCTGCGCCCTGGACATTTCGGTCGAGATGGGGCTGCTCGCCAAGGAGGACGGCAAGCGCGTTAAGCAGTTGCTGCGCCGCGCGGGGCTGCCGACGCGGCTGCCGGGGCTGGACGTTGACGCCGCGCTTGAGATGATGCGCCGGGACAAGAAGTTCAAGGACGGGCGCGCCCGCTTCGTCCTGCTCAAGGGGATAGGGGAGTTCATCGTCGCAGAGGAGGTGGAAGACGCGCTGATACGCAAGATTCTCGCGGCTAGGACGTTGATAAAAGGTTGAAATTATCCATGCTCGCGGACGGTTAAATGCCCGCAGGTCGGAGGCATTGGGGGGGGGCAACTGTCACGTTTTCATGATCTCTGTCTGGAAAAGGTCTTCGTCAGGCCACCGGGCCATATCCATGGCCGTTTTCTCTACCGATTCATGGTCTTTCGGCATGGCGGCGATTGATGCCTGCGCCTTTTCAGTCAGAGTCATGCAAACGCGGCTTCCATCCTTCTTATTGGAAGCTGATACTTTAATCTGCGAGGATTTTACCAGGACGATATTGCGCTTGCCGTAGGTGGCTCCGGTGGAGACCTGAAGGCCGTCCACAATACAGCTTTGCGGCGGACAGTCCGCGCATTCGACGGCAATTTCAATTCCGAAGTGTCTTTGAGCGGAAAGCAGAGAAACGGCCTTTAGTCCCATGCGCAGGCCGATCATGGCGTAAGGTCCAAGGTGGCCGTGAAACGCGATAAGCCTGTCAATGTCTTCCATGTTCATCAGGTTGCTCCTTGCAAGGTCATTGCCGATTTGCGCCGGTTTATTCATGGCGCAATTTCTTGATGCATGCCGCAACCCCCAGGATGGCGCAGGCCAGCATGCAGATGCAGGCTCCGACCGGCGCTTCAGCGGCGTATGAGATCAGGAATCCACCCGCCCCGCTGACAGCTCCAAGCAGGGCAGCGGTCACTGTCGTCCTGACGTATCCGTGGCAAATCTGGTAAGCGGCAGCGGCGGGGCACGTGATAAGGCTGAAGAGCATCAAGCCTCCAACCAGGTTGATGTTAATCGCAATCATTCCGGCAGTCACGGAGAGAAAGACACACCATACGAAGCCTTCATGAATTCCGGAGGCTGCGGCCAGCGCCCGGCTGTGCAGCATCGCGCGCAGTTCCTTGTCGAAAAGCGCGGCAATGACGAGAACGCCAAGAGACGTGGCGCAGACGGCGACCGCCTGCGGCCATGAGACGAACAGAACCGAACCCCAGAGGAGGTCGAGCATGGGCGTCCTGGCGTTAGGGGAAAGCCCGATGCCGAGGAAGGTGAGTCCCATCATGAAGGAGAACGCCGCGCTCATGACCATGTCGGCCTGCTCGAAGGAACGGCGCGGGCTGGCCGCTGCGATTGCGGCGGCGCTGATCATGCTCAAGGCCAGCGCGCTGAACAACGGAGGCCATCCGGCGATTACTCCGAGCACCGCGCCAGCCATGGCGGCGTGGGAGATGAAGACGCCGATGAAGGGTATGCGCATCCCGACCACGTAGACACCGAGAAGCCCGCATCCCGCGCCCCCCGCCGTCGCCGCCAGCAGGACCGGATGGAAGTATGAATCCACTATCATCCTCCAGACGCGCAGGCGGGTGGGCCGGAGGAGAAGGCATGACGCCGCCCGTCGCAGATGGTCACATGAACGGGACAGGAAAAGAGGAGCGAGAGTTTTTCCGGAGTAAGAACGTCGCGGGGCGGCCCCAGCGCGGTGATGCGCCCGCCGCTCATAAGCCCGACGATGCCGCAACCAGCCGGCAGCAGGCCGGTCTCGTGCGATACCATGACGACCGTCATCGGGACGGAGCGATAAAGCTCGTCTATCAGCAGGACAACTCTTTCCTTCCAGTCCATATCAAGGTTGGCCGTCGGCTCATCCAGTAGGAGCAGATCGGGACATTGCGTCATGGCCCTGGCGATGAGAACCTTTCGCTGCTCGCCGCCGGACAACGTACGGAACATCCTTCCGGCCAGGGGGAGCAGATCGAGGCGTTCCATCCAGGCATTCACGACGGCGCGATCTTCGGCCCCCAGTCTTCGCACGAGGCCCCGGATTCCGGCGCGCCCTCCTTCAATGACCTCTCGCGCGGTGAAGGGCATGTCGCAGTTTGCCGGCGGGGATTGCGCAACGTAGCCGATGCGGCAGCGCAGGTTCGAGCGTTTCCATGCGGAGAGATCGCCGGTTCTGCGCTCCAATACTTCGACCCGTCCATCGGACGGGAGACATAACGCCGCGCAAAGGTCGAGAAATGTGCTCTTGCCGGCCCCGTTTGGGCCGACTATTCCGAGGAACTGTCCGGCGTCGAGCGCAAACTCCGGGACATCAAGGATGACTTTGCCCCTTCGGCGCACTGCGACGCCTTTCATGCGAAGGCATTTCATTGCGACTTCCGGCATCGGAGAAGTTCCTGCACGTTTGCGCGAACGAGGTCGTCAAAAGTTTTCTGCCGCTCGTCCATGGCTGGGAAGTTGCTGAGCACGGCTACGGGGACGCCCAGACGCGGGGCAAGAGCATCCGCGAATCTGCGCCCCTGCTGAAGATTGGCGACGATAAGATGCGCCGGAGCCTTCTCTGCCTCGTCCAGAATGGCTTTGACCTCACTTATATCCGCCTCCGCCCCTGAGTCGAAAGTTGCGGCGACAGACATGCCCAGCCAGCGGCAGAAATCGGCCTGGTGATTTGAGCAGAAAACCCTTAGCTCCGAGAATTTGCTTTCCTCGGCTGTTTTCCTGCATTCGTTACTTAGCGCCGCCATCCTTGTTCTTAGGCTGTTCAGGTTGGCGGCGATGCCATTTTCTGAAACAATGCCTGAACGAATAAGCGCCTCAGCAGTCTGTTCGCAGGCCTTTTCATAAGTGGCCGGCGCTGAAAGGCCGCCCGGCGCTGAGATTGCCTCCACGCGAAGTCCGGCGCTTTTAAGGCGATCAAGCTTCACGTCAAGACCGGACTGGAAATCGAAACGCAGCAACAGGGCGCAGCCCGCCAGCATGGTCACATCGGTCGGAGATAGGTCGAAGTGACCGGGGCAACCGCCGGGGGGCATGATGCGCCTTATCACGACCTTTGGGCCTGCGATGTCCCGGGCCGCGCATTCAAGCCAGCTTGTGGTGACGCTGACGGCGATTTGCTGCTTTTGCGCCGCCTCCCTGCTACATCCCAGGATGCATGGCGAAAGGAGAAAAGAGAAAACTACAACGACGGCGGCAAGGTTTAGAGCGCGGGTACGCTTTCGATTCAAGTTACAGCCTCCTTGAGCCGTCCGACCGGCGTCCGCCCGGTCCCGGCGGGATTTCATTTTGCGGCCCATGCGTCCGACCTGATGTAATCGTTTCCGTTGTAGGCGTGGCAGATGATGCCTCTGCGCTTTTCCTGATGCGGTTGCCAGTTTTCATCATACCATTTGACAGTAGTCCGGGCAGGGTACCAATAACTTCGCTGTAGGGGGAAGTTCAGGATATCGTAGTTGACGTATGGAATGGGGATGCACCCGTCCGGGCCGACGCTCCAGACTGCGTATTTAACAGGACATTCGCGCTCATCATAGTACTTTTTTCCTTTTATGCTGTCTCCGTCCGGAAAGTTTTCGGGGACGAATGTCCCCCTGCTGCTGGCGGTGTCTCCGAACCAGCCGAATCCGGGATGTTCGTATTTGTAGGTATAACCGGGATTGAAAGGATCCTCGCGCATCTGTGACAGGTAGCCGCCCTCCTTCAACTCAGGGGGGAGCTTGCAATGCTCGTTGCCGAGCGCGCAACCGAAGTGACAAGGCGGATATTTCGTCTTTTCGCCCATCCTATCGTCGGCGTACATTTCCAGCGCAAGCTCAATCTGGCGCAGATCGCAGTGCACGGCGGAAATGCGGGCCGCGAGCCTCGCCCGCTTCAAGGTCGGCGTCAGGATGGCGGACAATATGCTTATGACGGCTATGACCACCAGTAACTCAATTATAGTGAATCCGCTATGTCTCAAGTCCGTTTTGCCTGTTCCCGTTAAATTGGCATGCGGGACGGACGGGCAAGGCCAGTCCGCCCCGCGGCGAAGGAGGCAACTTCTATTTCGCGGCTTTCCTGCGGCTCAACGCTACAACCGCCAACCCGGCGGCCATCAGCGCAAACGCTCCTGGTTCCGGAACGACGTATACCTGGTCCTTGATCCAGAGGCGATAATCCCCGGTGAAGGGGGACGTCAGATCCTCCTGGTCGAATATCCCTATCGCGTCAAAGGCTCCGACCGGGGCTGTGTCGAATGTCCCCAAGCCCGACAACAGCAGATTCATTGTGTGTGTTCCGCCGTCGTCGCTGACCACTACGGTCTGGCCCGAAGCCCAGGTTCCGCTGATGATGCTCAGGTCGTTCAGACGGGACCATTGCGCCTGATACAACTCGCCGCCGGTTGCTCGCGTTTCGTCAAAGGAGTCGCACGCGTCAACGCTGGGGATCACTATCGGGGCCGGCAGTCCGACGTCAGCGGCCAGCAACGTGATTGTGAAGTCCATTGCCGGATCTCCGGTATGACGCTCATTGATGGTAGTTTTTCCCCTATTGTTGGCTATGTAACCCTCGATGCGGATCAGGTCGCCTTCCTTCCATCCCGTTGAGAGTCTAACATATTCCGCCATCCATTCCGGAGAGCCGGGACCGCCCTGGTAAAAGCTGCCTGCCCAGGCCGCAATCCCGCCGGAATCAGGGCCGACGCCCTGAACGTAGACCTGGAACTGCACGGTCGGATCAAGGTAATCATCCGAGTCGTTCAGGGCAATTCCTTCAATGCGGATCATTGTCGTGCCGCTTCCGATATATGGGTTCGTGCCCAGACCGGTGGAGTTGACGGTCTGCGTATCCCAGATGTCCTGGTTGACAACGTCCGCGCCGGTAATTGAAGCCAGTGCAATTACAAGAAACGCCGCCAGCGCAAATGCATTGCTTTTTCTGAGAACCGCCTTAATCATGACGTCCGTCCTTTCCCGACAATGCAGTCAAGTGTGATGCCAGCAGCGCCGGTCATAGCGGCGTTGCCGACGAAACCCGGAAAGCGTAATACGTATGATATTATCGTGATACTTATTACGTGTCAAGCGACTGATAAAGAATTAATAAAATGGACTGAAATTAGGCGGCTGCCGCTCGTCCTGATGCCGAAAAACGGTTCACATTGCCGGGAGAGAAACTACCAGCCGTAGCGCTCCGGCCCCCATTTCTTGCGGATCAGCTCCTGTTTGACGTAGACGCATGTCCCGTCCGGAACGTCCTCGTTCAGGATGGTTCCCGGGCCGATCACCGAATATGGCCCGACCTTCACCCCCGGCAGAAGAATGACATTCACGCCCGTGCGGCAGTAATCCCCCAGGAATGATGCGTTTCCGGCGGGGTGCAGCGCCTCCTTGTGTCCGGCGATGATGTGCTGCGTATCAAGGTCGTCGAAACGCAGCGTTCCGCAGACCGTGGCGGCGCCGAGGTCGGTGTTCTGCCCGATGACGCCCCAGTATTCTCCGTAATGATAGGCGTATGACTTGCGGAACATCACGCCGTCAACTTCCGTGCAGTGGCCCGCGTAGCATTCGTCCCCCAGGGACGTCCCGCCGCTTATCTGGCAATAGCGCTTCACGGTGCATCCCCTGCCGATGGCCGTGCGCCCGTCAACCATCGCTCCTTCGGTTATCCGGCTGCCGTCCCCAACCCATACGCAGTCGCCCAGACGGACGTTCTTGCCGATGACGACGTTCTCGCCCAGGATGATTTTGCCATCTATCTCGGCGCTGTCGTGAATCTTCGCCGAAGCGGGGATGATGCTCTTCTCGACCCGTTCCGCGGCGTAATTGAGGTAACGCTCGTTGGCCTCCATGATGTGCCAGGGTTTGTCAAGGTCCACGCAGTGATGCTTCGCCTCCACAGCGGCGACTTCCATGCCGTCCTGGATGGCTACGTTGACGGATTCTCCCAGTTCGCAGAGCGTGGGGGACATCATGCCGACCTCGATGCCGTGCATGACGCCGGGATTGCGCTCAAGACAGGAGAAGAACCGGCGGTCGAAGCAGAACGCGCCGGCGATTCTGTGCGATCCGTTGCGGGGATGCCCGCGAACCTCGCGCGTCGCGCCGGAACCGGGACTGACGCAGAGCCAGTCGTTGGAGCGCTCATACTCAGGCAGTTTCGCCGTAAGGAGCGCCGCGCCGGGCTTACCCTCGTCGAAGGCCGTTATCAGCGCCCGGAGGTCTTCCTCGGCGATCAGGCAGTCGCCGTAGACGACCAGCGCCTCGTTCGAGCCGGTTGTGCGCCAGCCGCTCAGAACCGCCGTGGCGGTTCCCGGGGCGGCGCTGGACTGTTCAACGAGGCACACGCCCTCGATTGCCCCGACGGCGTGGGCGATCTGTTCCCTGCGGTAGCCGACGACGACGATGATCTCGCGTATGCCGATCTTCTTCAGCGTTTCAACCGTCCGGCAGATGAGCGGCCTGGCGGCGACGGGCAGATAGGCCTTGTTTTTGGTGACCCCGTAAGGCCACATTCTTTTGCCTTCGCCGGCGGCCGGGATAATCGCGGTAATCATCGCGCGTGTTCCTTTCTCGCCATCCGTTGCAGGGGCGCATTGCGCCGCGCGCCTGTCTGTGGTCACAATACAAGTATTTCCAGCCTACTTCTTCTTTACGACGGCGCTTTTCAGTTCCGGCAGGTTGTCGCGGACCTTCTTCATCGCGTTCGCGATGTCGTCCATGTCCTTCTCGTCGGCAAGCAACGTGGACTGGTAGAGCCAGCATCCCGTCTCGTTGCAGACCTTCTCGCAACCCGGCAGTCTGATGTCTCCGTATTTCGCGCCTGCCGCCCACGGATACTCCGCCGGATCAAGCTGCATGAAGCCTTCTTTGTAGAGCGGAACGTAACCTGTGCCGCAGTCAATGCCCTCGGCGTTGAGCGCGCGCAGGAAGTCATTGCGATGAACGCCGTCGAAAGCGGAGGAGTCGTAGCTGAAGATGTAGAGATGATAGCCATGCATCGTGACCTGCTTGAGCCGTTTCTGCGGCTTCAGTCCTGGGATTTCCGCGAGCCGGGAGTCCAGGTATCGCCCCATCTTCTCACGCTTTTGCGTGTCGGCGACGACGGTTTCGACCTGCGCATTCAAGACGGCCGCGGCGAAGGCGTTGGGCCTGTAGTTGGCGCCCATGTGGCGATGCTCGTACCAGCGGCCTGAGCGCACGCGCCCGCAGTTGCTGAACGTGAAGCAGAGGTCAATCAGCTCCTGATTGTCCGAGACGACCATTCCGCCCTCGCCCCCGCTCATGTTCTTGCTGGACTGGAAGCTGAACGATCCGATGTCGCCGATGGCGCCGATCCTGCGCCCCTTCCATTCGGCCATATGGGCTTGAGCGGCGTCCTCGATGATCCTGAGCCTGTGCTTTTTCGCGATCTTTTTAATCGCGTCCATGTTCGATGGCATACCGCCGATGTGGACGGGCATGATGACCTTCGTCCTGTCGGTTATGGCCGCCTCGATCTGCTTCGGGTCAATGTTGAACGTCTCCGGGTCAACGTCAACGAAGACCGGCTTTCCGTTGGCGAGAACCACGGCGACTGCGGTGGCCATGAAGGTATATGGGGGGATGATGACCTCGTCCCCGGCCTTCAATCCGCACGCCTTCAGGGCGACCCACAGGCTGACGGTCCCGTTGGCGACCATGAGCGCGTGTTTGGCGTTGTGAAGCTCCGCGAACTTTTTCTCGAACTCGGCGACGGCGGGGCTGCCGATGCCCCACTTGCCGGATTTGAGGACCTTTGTTACCTCCTTAAGCATCCGCGTATTGGGCTGCGGCCAGTCCGGGAAGGGCTTCTTACGCAACTTCGGTCCGCCGTTAATAGCGAGCTTTGCCATTGCTGTCTCCTGTGGTAAGGCTGAATGTCTTTCCGACTCGAAGGGATTGTATTTTTTCCGGCGGGGGCGGAATCTGCAAGCGTTTTCCGTTATCGAAGCCCGTTGATGGCCTCCGGCAGCCAGTCCTCATCCCGCGGCGCTGCGTTCAGCGCCGCCCGAAGGTACGTCTGCGACTGGGCGTCGCGCCCCTTCATCATCCCGAGAATCTGCGAGAACCGGAAGGCCATCTCTGGAACGTTCACGCAGAGGGTTTCATACTTTGCAAGCGTCCAGTATGCCCGGCGGACCTGCCCCTTGCGGGCAAGGGCGCGCGCGCGCGTCATGTCATATTCGAAATTTCCCGGATCAATCGCCCATGCCCGCGCGGCATAGTCTTCGGCCTGATCGTTCAAATCCCGCGAGGCTGGGGAACCGGGCGCGTGTTCGGCGAGCATAAGACAACCCCGCGCCATGGCTCCAAGCAGAAAAGGAGAACCGGGATTGTTTTTCAGTCCTTCGCGGCAGATTGCGATGGCTCCATTGGCGTCGCCGCTCTTGAGCACGACCTCGGCAAGCCATGCGCGGACCTCGTCCGGCTTCGCGCCGAGCTTTTCCCACTTCATGAACGCCGCCCGCGCCTCATCAAATCGCTTCGCGCGAAGAAGACAAAGCGCAAGTTGCCGCGACGCGCCGGCGTCATCAGGATGGCGTTTGAGATGGTCATTGAGCAGTTCGATAGCCCTGTCGGATTGGCCGGATAACCTCAGCGCATCCGCAAGGCGCGGCAGCAGCGCGGCGCGGGCCGCATCATCCCCCATGCCGGAGAGTCTTTCCAGCACCTGCGCTGCCTCGGCGTGCATGCCCAGGCCCATGCAGGCGTCAATCAGCTTGCGCACGCCCGTCGCCGGATCCTCGCCTTCCTCGCGGCAGACGACGGCCATTTCCTCGAGCTTAGCCAGCGCTTCGGCGCGGCGTCCCATCGCCAGCAGCGCCATCGCTGTCTGCGTGTACGGCTTGTCGCGTTTCAGGCTGAAGGCCGTCGCCTCCTGGAACGCGTCGCGGGCCTCTTCAAACTCCCCGCGCAGAAGATGGGCGACGCCAAGATTTCCGAACGTGACCTGGCCGCGCGGATCATGTTTAACAACGTCGTTCCAGAAGGTCAGCGCGTCGCGCCAGACGATCTGCCTTTCGAGGGACGCGATGAAAAGGATTCCAATCAGGATTCCCGGCGAGAGCAGTCCGAATACGGCAAGGGGATGTTTTCGGGTTGCGCTCCATGAGGAGAGCCGGACCAGCGCGCAGCCGGCCAGAACCGAGACGGCGATGCCTGGGAGGTAGGTATAACGGTCCGCGAACGGGCGCGCGGTGGGGATGATCTGGATCATCGGGGAGAGGCCGACGATAAAGAACGCCATGCAGCAGGAAACCCACGGCGCGCGCCGCAGCGAAGCGATTCCTGCCGCGGCAAAGCATATCGCGCCAAGCAGAGAAAGCGCGTAGATCCCGCGACCGAAGGCTCCGCCCTTTTCCCCCGGGGGCAGTTCCCTCCATAATCGGACCGGTTCGGGGACGTTGTAGACTCCGCTTAAGTTCATGGGGCATATCATCTTGAGCGAATGAAAGGAAACGCTGAAGGCCGGCAGCAGGATTTTCGGGGGGAGGGTTCCGGTGAATTTCCGATCAATGACGCCGGAGGCGGATTGCGCCCTGAACATGGCGACGCCGAAGAATGTGGATGCGATGAGCATCGGCAGGATGGCGGCAATCCCGACGCGAATTTCCCGCGCAAACCGGGGAAACCACGCGCCAACCGGAGACGGGGCTTTTGCGTTCACGCCGCCATTATCCGGGGGAAAGACGGCGCGGAAGGCGTCAATCAGGACGATCATGAGCGGCCACGGGCAGACCGTCGCCTTTGCGCCAAGCGCGAGAACGAACAGCATGACGCTCAGCCAGTATCGCGGCGCTCGGAACATCGAAATCAGCCCGGCTGATCGGGCGCGCGAATTCAGATAGACCAACGCCGACAGCAGACAGAAAAATGCGCTGAGGACGTCCTTCAACTCGGCTATCCATGCGACCGATTCAACTCGCAAGGGGTGAACGGCCCACAGGAGCGCTCCGACCAACGCCCCCCCCCGCGCAACGCCGATCTTCAGGCACAGCCTGAAAACGAGCCATGCGTTGATCGCGTGAAGCAGGGCATTGAAGGCGTGATATCCCGCCGGAAACGGCCCCCATATCGCATACTGCGCGCGGAAGGCAAGCCACAACGTTGGCGCGTAGTAACCGTGGTTCGGCTTGGTCAGCGCCTTGACGATCCATTCCGAACCGGGGACTACGACCATGAGATTCTGAATGACAAAACCAGTGTCATCCCAACCCGTATAATCGAAGGAGACAGTCCGGGCGAACAGAAGCAGCGGGGCGATGAAGACGAGGAGTTCCGCTGCGCGACGGTGAGCGAGGAAACGGCTCCAGACGCCCCCGGCGTCGGTCGGCTCAGGCTCGTTCCGGGAGGAAAGGCCGTTCATTGTGGATGGTTGTTACCGGCTATTTTGTGGCGGGTGTCACGCCGAGACGGTTAGCTAGTTCCTGAGCCTCCGGCAGCCATTTGTCCGTCGCCCCGGCCTTCCGAATGGCTATTGAGACATAGCGTCCTGCCCTGTCTGGGCGGTCGCGTTTTTCGCTGATTGCGGCCCAGTGAAAAGCGGTTTCGGCATTCTGCCAGAGATAGGACTTGTGGCGTCCCATGTGTGCCTCAGCCAGCCGGAACTTGCCCCTGCGGTAATATACCCACGCCAGCGTGTCGTCAAAGACGAAGAGCGGGCTGTCAGGGCTGGCCGGGGCATCGCCGAGCGCATCCACCGCATGGCGCGCAAGATCCTCCGCCTCGTCGAGGTCCTTGCCGGCAGCCAGCATGTAATGCGCCAGATTGTTTCGGAAGGTCCATTCTGAGGGAAAGTCGGTTATGGCCTTTGAGGCGATCCGCGCAGCCTCCTCGGGATTGCCTCTGCGCGCTTCGATTTCCGCCAGCGCGATGGCCAGTTGCGCGGCCTTGTCCTTTCCGGTGATGAATTCGCGCAATTTCTTCTCTGCAAGATCGCAGTCCCCCTTGTCCATGATGTATCCGACAAGGGTCATTTGCGCCGGTTCAAAGTCAGGCCACTTCGCCAGCGCCTGCTCAAGTTCGGTGATTGCCTCGTCATAACGTCCCAGTTTGGCCATACAGTCGCAGATGAGGAGCGTCATCTGCTGATCAATCTCCCTGCCAGCCTCCGGGTTGATGGTCTGTTGTGGCGGCAGTCCGGCGGTGGTCTCGCCGGATGTTTTTAATTCTAATGGCTGCGAGGGCTGTGTTTCCCCGCCTACTGCGGGGGATTCCTTTTTTACGGCGGCTTCTGCGGCGGCTAGCTTGTCGCGCCCGATCTGGCGGGCCTTTATCCCCGCGGCGAGCGCTCTCTCCGTCAGTCCTATCTGCGAAAGAAGTCCCGGTAGGTTCATATCCGCCGCTTCGTTCATGTCCTGGATGCCCATCGCCGTCATGATGCAGGCGCGGGCGGCCTGCTCCGCCTCGTTCTCCTGGCCCATCGCCGCGCGGGCAAGCGCCATGTTCAGGTAATAATCGCTGACGTCCGGCCTGTCCCGCAGCGCGTTCTGGAACTGGAGAGCCGCCTCCTCGAAAAGCCCCTCGCGGATGAGGTTTGTGCCGTAGTTGTTATAGGAAATCTCGTTCGGATTATTCCGAACCTCGGCCGCCCAGAGGGTCAGTGCGTCATTCCAGACCGGGAGCCGCGCCCTTGCGCCGGAGAAAAGCGCAATCGCAATCGGCGCCACCAGCAGCCACGACGCCGCTCCCGCAACGATTTTTCGGTCTTGAATCTGAATGACGCAATACTGAATGCCCATTGCCACCGCTGCGGCGATTCCAATGCTGGGCAGGTAAGTGTATCGGTCCGCGTAAGGCCGCGCCGTCGGGATCAACTGGCTCATCGGCAGGAAGGCGATGGCGAAGAAACAGAGCGCGAAGGACGCCCATGTGAAGCGGTCGAAGAATATGACCAGAAGCGCGCCCAGGACAATGCAGCCCAGGAAACCGACCGTGAAGGGCGTGTTGGCAAGCGTCACTGGTTGCTCAAGCAGGTAGACGGTTGAAAGGCCTGATGGCCAGAACAACTTCTCCAGATGAAAGATGAAGCTGCGCGCGGCCACAAGTATGTTTCTGCCCAGGTCGAAGGAGTTGGTCTGATCAACCGCGCCGATGCCCTTCTGAGAACGTATCATCACCAGCCCGGCCGCCGCTGAAAGGGCGAGCATTGGCGCAATCTCGACGAGGATGGCCTTCGCGTATTTCCAGAACCGGTCGAAGTCCCCGCTTTTGCCCTTCTCCGGCGCGACAGGCCATGCGCGGCGGAAAAGCTCGATCAGCGCTATGACGAGCGGCCAAGTGCTTACCGTCGCCTTCGCGCCAAGCGCGAGTGCGAATAACACGACTCCGGCAATGTAGACCGGCAACCTGAACATGCGGAACGCCCGGCCGGACGGATTGTCAAGTTCGACGGCGCCGGAAGCGTCCGCCGCGCGAAGCCAGCACAGGCACGCCGCAAGCGCAAACGCGCCGCTGAGACAGTCCTTCAACTGCGGTATCCATGCGACGGATTCGACCCGCAGCGGGTGAATCGCCCATATAAACCCGGCGATAACTGCCGCCGGCGGTCCGGCCCCGAGCCTTCGACAGATGATTATCACCATGACTGCGTTGGCGCAGTGCAGGAGGATGTTAAGCCCATGGAATCCGCCGGGATTCAGCCCCCATATCGCGTGTCCGGCGCGGAAGGCATTCCAGAGCACTGGAGCATAATAACCTTGATACGGCCCGCGGAAACTCTCGATGACCCAACCGACCCCGGGGGCGGTAACACGCGGATTGAAAAGAACGAAGACCTGGTCATCCCAGTCCGCGTAGTCATAACCCAGCGCAGGGATGAACAGAGCCAGCGTTGCGGCAATGACCAGCAAAGCTCCGGCGCGCGTCAGCCTTTCCGTTTTCAACGGGCACTGAAGGCCGGAAAGAACATTCCTGTCTTCGGCCATATCCCCTTCCTTGAACGCGGTTTGTGGAATCTGCCTCGGATGAGCGGCTGAGACATCATTGCCGATGGGAAGGCTCAAGTCAACCGTCTGAGTCAGTCTATCCGGTCATGCACCGGCGATGACATTCTCAGGTTGACCGGCTTCAAGCTGACATCGCAGCCCAGGGAGGATGCGGGATGTTGTTGGCTCATGTTGACTGATTGCGGGCTTTCGCCCCTGCGAGCCTGATTAACGCTGTTGCGGGATCGCATAGGGGCAAACATCTCGATGTAAAATGTCTCGTTGACAGGACGTTGGTTCATGGAGTAAATAGGTTGACGCGCCCGTAGCTCAATTGGACAGAGTAGTGGACTTCGAATCCAAGGGTTGCGAGTTCGAGTCTCGCCGGGCGCGCCACTCCTCCCCCGCGCAAATCGCCGTTTCTCAGCATTTTTACATCAGTCATATCTAAGCCGGTTTCTTTTTTTACTTTCTTATCTCTCATTTATGCGCTGATATATATCTCAGGAATAGCGACGGGCTTCCAAATGGATGAAATGAGGATGACGATTGATGAAAGCCAATGACATGATATCGCAGCGATGTTATCATTGCGAACCGGGCATTCGAAGCGTGTTGTGCTTGCGGCTGGCCTTTGATGATTCGGGATGATGGAAGGGAACAGCATGGCCGGGTCAGGACTGATTGTCTCAAACGAGCAGGTTCAATCGCTCAGCTTTCTGGATTTTCTCCGCGGTGGCATTCACGATTGGACGGTTTCACTATTCGATTCTGAAACCGGCGGATTCCGGCAGAGCGCACAGATCGGCGTGAATATCATGACCAGCACCGACGTGGCATGGATGCGCTACGCCGCCAGCGATCCGGACATCGGGGCGCCGGATCGAGAAAGGTTCATCGGCTACCTTGCGCGCGCGCAGGACCCGGCAACCGGGATGGTGCGGCATGATCGCGGACCTGCCGGGCAGGGGCACTGCGACGGTCACGCCTTCTGGCAGACCGCCCGGGCGCTGGGCATCCTGGGGGGGCAACTGAAGCGTTTTCCAGTCCACCTCGCGCAGGTTCTGACCCCGTCGGGGCTGGATGCGTGGTTTCGGGGATTCGACTGGACGGCTTCTGGGAATGGGAATCATCATGAGGTTCTCGGACTGGTTCCCGTGCTGGCCGGCATGAATAATCCGGAATGGACGGACGTGTTCTACCAGAACATCGGCAGTCAGCAGGACGACGCGAGCGGCTGCTGGCCTCAGGGGGGGGCCATTAATATCAGCCGGACGTTCGCCTACACGGCGCTGCACATGGCCGGGGGACGGTTGCCGCGCCGGCCGGAAAAGATTCTTTGCGCAATGCTGACGATGCAGACGGAGAACGGCATCTGGGACAATGGCATGCCGGGCTTTCACACCATGGACGCCATCTTCCTTCTCGCGCGACTGCCGGGACTCATCAATTCACGAGAGAAGGAGGCGCGGGATGCCCTCCGGCTGACGGCGGATCGGATACGGGACATATTCGCCGCCTTCCAGCCTCAGCTTATGGACAATCCCCACAAGATGCTTGCGATGACTCACGGGCTGGGGCTGCTGCAGGAAACTTTTCCTGAGAAATTCCCATCCAGCATCCCGTTCCGTTTCGACTGGGACAGGATGGAGTTCTACAAGCACCGTGTCATTCAGGAAGCGGCTGCGTCATGACGCTGCGACGATTATCGCGCCGACTGAGACCCCGCCTGCTCCGCAGATGGCCATGACCGCCGATTCCTTTCCGGACAGCTTCAACTCGTTGGCCATTGTGATGACCATGCGCGCCCCCGTTGCGCCGAACGGATGCCCCAGGGCGATCGAGCCGCCGTGGATGTTTATCTGCTCCGGCAGAATCTCGCCGACCGCTTTGCTCAGGCCCAGCCGTTCCTGGGCGAACTTGTCGTTGCCCAGCATTTTCAGGATGCTGAGCACCTGCGCGGCGAAGGCCTCGTGAATGTCAATGACGCCGATATCCTTCAGTGTCATTCCAGCTTTCTTCAAGGCTCGCGGTATGGAAAAGGCCGGCCCCATCAGCATCTGGTCCCAGGGATCAACTGCGTCGAATGACCAGCTTCTGAACTCCGCAAGGGGCGCGAGGCCGAGGGCTTTGGCCTTTTCCCTGGACATGAGCAGCACCGCGGCGGATCCGTCCGTCAGCGGGCTGGAGTTGCCGGCTGTCAGCGTTCCGCCCTTCTTGAACGCCGGTTTGAGTTTTGCGAGCTTCTCAAGGCTGGTGTCTGCGCGGACGAGATTGTCCGCCGAAACGACCTTGCCCTTCGTGTTGACAACGGAGCAGACTTCCTGCGCAAGCCGTCCGTTCCTTATGGATTCGGCGGCGCGTTGATGGGACTGTAGCGCCAGCGCGTCCTGGGCCTCGCGCGTTATACCGTTGCGTCCCGCCATTTTTTCCGCCGATTCGCCCATCAACTCCTTCGTCGAGCGTTCGCGCACGCTGGGTCTCTGCGGCATCAGGTCCTTGCGGATTTTCATGCGGGCAGCCAGTTTCAGGTAGTCCATCGGGCCTGACTTGGAACTCATCGTCACGGGGGCTGTCTTGTGGACGAAGCTCTGCGGCATCTTTACCTCGGCGTTGCTGGTCGAATCGCTGCCGCCGGCGATCATGACGTCCGCGTCGCCCCGCTCAATGGCTTCGACCGCCATAGCGATGGCCTTCATGCCGGAGGTGCATGCCCGCGTTACGGTTGTCGCCTCAACTTCTCGTGGAAGTCCCGAGTCAAGGGTGATCTCCCTGCCGATGTTGGCGGACTGGCCGGGGAGTATGACTCCCCCCCAGACGACTCCGTTGATCTCCTTCTTGTCAATCGGGAACTTTTCCAGCAGCTTTTGCACGTTTGCCGCGCCGAGGGCGATTGTGTCCATCAGCATGAAATCGCCGAAGGCCCTGAGGAACGGCGTGCGCACGCCGCCGATTATCACTGCGCGGGAATTTCCCCTGCCGTTTGTCGCGTTATCCACGTGTAAGTTCCTTCCTGTTGAGTGTGACTATGCCCCGACGAAGCTGCCGCCGCAGACCCGCAGAATCTGCCCGGTATGCCCGACGGCCCCCGGACTGGACAGGTAGACGGCCGTCTCCGCCACGTCCGAAGGCAGGCCGCCCTGGGAAAGATTGCAGAGGCGGCGCGCAACCTCCCGCGTCATCAGCGGAATCGCCGCCGTCAGCCGCGTCTCGATGAATCCCGGAGCCATGGCGTTGACGGTTATGCCCTTCGGCGCCAGCTCTTTTGACAATGCCTGCACGTAACCGATGATTCCGGCCTTGCTGGCGGAATAGTTCGTCTGGCCGAAGTTGCCGGCGATGCCTGCTATTGATGACAGACAGACGATGCGCCCGCCTTCGCGGATTTGCCCGATCAGTTTTTCGTTGACGCGGATCACGGAGAGGAGGTTGACGCCCAGCGCCTGATCCCACAGCTTGTCATCCATCTTGCCCAACGTCTTGTCCCGCGTTATTCCGGCGTTGTGGATCGCTATGTCGAGTCCGCCGAATTTCTCCGCGACGAGGTTGCAGACGGCGTCCGGGGCGTCCGGCGCTGTGATGTCGCACATCAGGGGAACGCCCCCCAGCCTTGCGGCCAGTTGTTTAAGCGCCTCCTCGTCCTTCGGCAGGTCCATCACGATGACCTTCGCCCCTTCCCGCGCCATTGCGGCGGCAGTCTCGGCGCCGATTCCGCGCGCCGCGCCGGTCACCAGCGCAATCTTCCCCTCCAGAGGTTTCGTGAACAGCGGTTTTGCCGATGGGGATGGAACCGCAGAGGAAACGTGGATGGGCTGGCCTGAGATGTAGGCCGAGCGCGTGGACAGGAAGAACCGCAGAACGGCCTCAAGGCGCTCGTCCGCGTCGGCGTCAACCGTTATAAGGTTGGCGGTGGAGCCTTTCTTGCCGACTTCCCGGCCCATGCTTCTGGTGAATCCCTGAAGGCCGCGCGCGGCGGCTGCCTCGCCGGCTGAGGAGATTGCCGAAGGCGGGCGGGTGATGACAATTATGCGCCCGCAGGACCTCAACTGCCTGATGCAGGAATGGAAGAACCGGTACGCAATCTTCATGTCATCCGCAGTCTCAAAGCCTGTGGCGTCGAAGACCAGCCCATGCGGGCGCAGGCTTTCCGGGCATCCGCTTTCGGGCAGTGCGATGGGTTTGCGGCTCCATGCCTCTCCGAGTCCGGCGTAGACCTCGGCGGGCTGATTCTCCCCGGCCAGCCAGATTTCCGCGCCGGCGGAGATCAGCGTTCCGGCCATGACGGAGGCCAGCGCGCCGCCCTTGCCGTGGCAGACGATCACGGGCAGATCGTTCACCGGGCGGTCTTCCCACGGGCCTTTGGCCCGCTTCAGAATCGGCGGCATGGGAACCGGCAATCCGAGCTTCGTTATCAGTTTTTTTGCGGCTGGGTTGCCGCTCAGATTCAGAAAGAAGTCGCTCAAGACTATTCTCCTTCAACTGTCTCGTATGAACCGACCAGACTGGCCGGCTCTCCGCTGGCCGCGCCAACGAAAAAGCCCCCGTCGGCGTCAACAAAAACTCCGGTCTCCCCGGGAATCACAAGAGGGGCGGTGAAGCGCGCCTCGATGCGCGCAAGCCTGCCGGGATTGCCGGAGAAGAGATGGCGGTTCATTGACTCCACGGCCCGCGCGACCTGCGCGAATCCGTGCAGGATGACGCCCCTGTGTCCGCCGAAGGCGCGGGCGTACGCGCGGCTCCAGTGCATCGGGTTGAAGTCGCCCGTCACGTATGCGAACTCCAGCCCGCTCCTGCCGGACAGTCTCCACCGCGCGATCTCCCGCGCATTTTCGGGAACCTTCGGCTTCTCTTTCTTCGGCTTGTCCTTGTTCCCGCCGGACTTTCTGCCGGTTTTGAGAGGCACCAGCGTGCTGACGTATCCGACGACGGCCTCCGGAGCGCTTCGGGTTCCGGTCACGACGCGCTGCCTGATTATCGCCCGCTCGCCGTTGTCGTCAACGCTTTCCAGGCAGGCGCTGAGAACAAGGCGTTCTCCGGCGGGGAGGGGGCGGTTCATCCGGATTTCGCACCCCACGTTGATCACCCGGCTGATGTCGTAAGACTGGCCGTCGAGCGTACGGAAAAGAATCGGGAACCCCCACTGCGGGAACATGTGTGCGGGGACGACGCCGGCGTACCAGGACTGATCGCCGCCGACGTGGAGGATGTAATCCCGCACAAGGCGGGGATTTCTGGGCGGCAGTTCATCTTCAAGGATTGGGCCGGGAATGCGCGGGCTTCCTGAAGATTTTCCACGCCCCGGCAGCGCCTTCAAGCAGGCAACCTTCAGGACCGTGCGAATCACGGGGCCTTGACGCAGCACATGTCGCAACGGGGCGGTCATTCGACTGCTCTCCCAAACCGGTCTTCTACGCCACGACTCTTTCGGCGGCACATCATACAACCGGCGGGCCGGGTTTGTATATAAGGATGCGCGCATCGAAAGCGGAGCGGACAATCGGCGCGATGCTTTTCATGCTTTCGGCAGCCAGCGCGGATGGTCGGCGCCTTTGGCGTCAAGTCCCCTCGACAGCATGCGCTGGGAGCCGCCGTCGGCGTTCATCGCCCAGAGCGCAGGGGCTTCGCCGGTTCCGCATCGGCAGAAGGCGATCATCCGTCCGTCCGGGGATTCGCAGCATCGGAAATCCCACACGGGCGGATCGGAGACCGTCAGGGCGGTTACCGCCCCCGTTTCCGGATTCATGCGGCAGATTTGTGTTCCGCCGCGCGCAAGCTCCGGCTTGTAGTCGCGGTTGAAATGGTCCGTATCGGGGCGGTGCGGCTGGAATTCCCATGCAACCTTTGAGCCGGGCAGCCTTCGCGGGAAAAGTATCTGCCCGTCATGCGTCCATGACGGCACATTGGACCCGCCGCCGCGGGTCTGCTCATTTCCATATGTGGCCCCGAACCACATGGCCTGCCCCTCGGTCAGGACGCGATGCCCGGTCCCGTCCGCGCGGCCGATGCATACGTCTGCCCAGTCATGCCCCGGATCGCTCCCTTCGAGGCAGTCAACGTAGAGTATCCATTTTCCGTCCGGGGACCAGCATGTTCCGAAGAAGAGGTGTCCCGGCGCGGCGGCCACGCGAATGCGGTCGCCGCCCTGCGCGTCGCTGGTCCAGACCTGGTAGCCTTCCGGGCCGGCCAGGTGGAACGCCACGCGCTTTCCGTCCGGGCTGAGGCTGAGTCCGTAGGGCATGCCCTCGCCGGCGCGGGTGAATTCCCGGGCGTCCGTGCCGTCCAGATTCATGCTGTATATCTGGCCGACGCGATCCTTCACGACCTGAACGAGGATTCGTTGATCGCTCACGAGAAGGGCGGGGGTATAGAAGACGGCTATTCGCTCCTTGTCGGCGATTTCGGAGAGCGCGCCCGTTTCAAGGTCGTGAATCCAGATGTGGGTGGGGGTCTGGGTGTAGTATTCCTCGAAGGGGCGTCCGGGGCCGTCGCGGCGCGGTTCCATGCTCAGGAAGATAACGCGCCGTCCGTCGGAGAGGAACGGTCCGGGCTGCCAGGTCGCCTGATTCGGGACATTGAAATCGAAGGTTTTCAATCCCGATCCGTCCGCCCGGATCAGGCAGGTCTTGCCTGCTGACGTGAAGAAAAGGCGGGGGGCGGCGGTTGCTGCCCGGCGCGCGACGGGTCTCCGGCATGCCGATGCGGCCGAAAGGGAACTCATGGCCAGCCACGACAGGAATTCTCTTCTGTGCATGGCAGACAGGATAACCCTGCAAGATGAAAAATGGAATGCCCGGGTTAAAACTGTGCAGGCCAACTCAGGGCTTTGCGCGTTTTGAGATCATGCGAGTCAAGTTCTTTCTGTCCGCGTAATGGGTCACTGACGGGCTCGGGACTATGGAATGCGGCGGCACGACGCCGCTTTTTCCCGGCGAAGCATGATTCGCCGGGAGGCTCCGGGACGGTCAAGGATCGCGCCGTCATGCCGGCGCTCAGAAAAGCGCAGTCGTGCCTGCGCACTCCCAAAACCGACAGGTCCGCGCCGTTCAGTGACCCGTTACCTGTCCCCGGGATTTTCTTTGGCGATTTTACGGCGGTTCGCGCAATGATATTGATGATTAGTAAATAGTGTATTACAATACCTCAACATTGATGACGCCGCGACGACCGGCCGGCGGGGGCCTGCTCCGGCGACTGTTCAGAGGAGGTTGGAGAGCGTGAAAGAGTTCCCACGATGGGTGAAGATCGCCATCGGAATTGCGCTTATGGCGCTGGCGGCGACGGGCGCATGGTTCTATCGCGAACAGGAAATGCAGGTGATGGGCCAGGTTGAGGGCGAGCTTCTCGCCATCGCCCGGCTCAAGGTAAATCAGATCAAGTCATGGCGGGCGGAGCGCCTCGGCGACGCCGGCGCGCTGATGGACAGCCCGTTCCTGGCCGACGGTGTTGCGCGCTTTATTGCCGGGCCGCGGGGCGAACCGGAAAATCAACTCCGTTCCCGTTTCAAAAGTCTTCAGGCGCGATACAACTACAGCGACGTTATCCTGACAACCACGGATGGCAGCGTTCTTTTAAGCCTGAGCGGGCGGACAGAAAAGCTGCATTGCGCCGAACCGACTTTGACAGACGCTTTCCGCGACCATGCCCCGGCGCTGACCGAACTGCACACGGAAGATCATGATAAACAACCTCATATCGGAGTCGTGGCTCCCATCTTCTCCGGCGCAGGGCCGCAGCAGAAGCCGATCGGCGCGATCATCCTGATCTGCGACGCCCGCGAATTCCTTTATCCCCTCATCCAGTCCTGGCCGGTTCCGAGCGAGACGGCCGAAACGCTGCTCGTGCGCCGAGACGGGAATAACGTCCTGTTCCTGAACGACCTTCGCCATCAGAAGGATACCGCGCTCAAGCTCCGCATCCCCCTGACCCGGAAGGAAGTTCCTGCAGTGACAGCCGTTGAAGGCAGAACGGGGATCGTCTATGGAACGGATTATCGCGGCGTTTCCGTAGTGTCCGCAGTAATGCCGGTTCCCGGCTCATCCTGGTTCATCGTTGCCAAGATGGACTCCGCCGAGGCGTTCGCGGCGTGGCGTAATCGCTCCGTGCTGATCATGGCTCTGACACTGGCGGCGGCGATTTTAATCATAGCGTCCGCGCTCGTGGTCATGCAGAGGAACAGGAAGGCCTATTACCGCGCGCGCTACCGGGCGGAGGCCGCGCTACGGGCAGGCATGGAACGATACGGCGTAACGCTCAAGAGCATCGGCGACGCCGTCATAGCAACCGACAGGGATGGCAACGTGGAACTGCTCAACAAGGTTGCCGAGGACCTGACGGGATGGAAGAGCGACGACGCGCAGGGCAAACCGCTTGACGAGGTCTTTCGCATTGTCAACGAGCAGACGCGGGCGACGGTTGAGAACCCGGTCGCGCGAGTGCTGCGTGAGGGCGTAACCGTCGGTCTGGCCAATCATACCGTTCTCATCGCCAGGGACGGAACGGAACGCGCCATCGCCGACAGCGGGGCGCCCATCCGCGACGAAAAAGGCGCAATCACCGGCGTAGTCCTCGTCTTCAGGGATCAGACTGCCGAGATGGAGGCTCAAGCGGCCATACAAAGGTCAATGGCGGCGTTACGGGAGAGCGAGGACCGCTACCGCGACCTGGTCGAGCACAGCCAGGACCTTATCTGCACACATGATCTGGATGGCAATATTCTCTCAGCCAATCCGGCATCGGAGAAGATGCTGGGTTATCCGTCGGGCGCGTTCATAGGCATGAATCTTCGGGATTTCCTGGCTCCTGAAACCCGCCACCTGATTGAAACCTATTTTACCGAGATACGCGAGCGCGGGGCGTCCAGCGGGTTGCTGCTTGTCCAGACGAAGACGGGCGAACGCCGCATATGGGAATACCGGAACACGCTCCGCTCTGAGGGAGTTCCCTTTCCGATCGTGCGCGGACTTGCCCACGACATAACCGAGCGCAGGAGGGCGCAGGAGGCGCGACGCCGGGAGGAGGAGAAATTCCGCGCGGTGTTTGACGAATCGCCGATCGGCAAATCCATGGTTCTTCCGGACGGATCGCTATCCCGAATCAACCGGGCCTTCGCTGAAATGCTGGGCTACACGGTGGATGAGATGACGGGCCTGAATTTCAGGGACATCACACACCCCGACGACCTTGCTGAATCCGAGGAGTGCGTTCGATCCATCATCAGCGGGGAGAAAAACGAGCAACAGTTCCAGAAACGTTACCTGCACAAGGACGGCCGCATTGTCTGGACTTTGGTGACTACAAAGTTATTCCGGGACGAGCGCGGCAATCCGGTTTTCCTGCTTACAAGCATACTGGACATAACGGAGCGCCTCCGGGCGGCGGAGGAGATCAGGGCGCAGAGGGATTTTGCGCAAAACATCTTTGATACCGCTCAGACGATCATACTCGTTCTCGATACTGAGGGCAGAATAGTCAGTTTCAACTCTTACCTTGAAAGCATCTCCGGCTACCGCTTGGACGAAGTTCGCGGGCGGGACTGGTTCTCCACGTTCCTGCCCGAACGAGACCATGAGAACATACGCCGGTTGTTCAAGAATGCCATTGGCGACATCCAGACACACGGCAACGTCAATCCGATTCTCACCAAGGACGGGCGACTGCTCGAAATCGAGTGGTATGACAAGACCCTCAAGGACTCCGCTGGACGAACGACCGGCATCTTATCTACCGGACAGGATGTCACCGAGCGCAAGCGGGCGGAGAAGATAACCCAGATCCGCCTTGACCTTTTCGAATATGCCGCTACCCATTCCCTTGAGGATTTGCTCCGCAAGACGCTGGACGAGGTCTGCGAGATGACCGGCAGCCCCATCGGCTTCTATCACTTCATGGAGCCGGATCAGAAGACGCTCTCGCTTCAGGCGTGGTCAACCCGCACGACCAGCGAGTTCTGCACGGCCGAAGGCAGGGGGGCGCATTACGACCTTGACAAGGCCGGGGTCTGGGTGGATTGCGTGCGCGAGCGCCGCCCGGTGATACACAACGATTACGCATCCCTGCCGCATCGCCGGGGACTTCCGAAGGGGCACGCGGCAATCACGCGCGAGCTGGTTGTTCCGATCATGCGACTTGGGAAGATAGTGGCGATTCTCGGGGTTGGGAACAAGGCAAGGGATTACGATGAGAAGGACATGGAGCTTGTTTCCTACCTGGCGGACGTGGCGTGGGAGAGCGCGGAGCGCAAGCGGACAGAGGAGGCGTTGCTGGAAACGCAGAGCCTGCTGAACGACGTCGGCAGGATCGCGAAAATCGGCGGGTGGAAAATGGACTTGACCACGCGCAAGGCCACTTGGACAAAGGATACCTACGACATCGTTGAGATCGAGCCTGGACAGCCCATCCCGGGTCCGGATGAACACGTGCAATATTATCTTCCGGAATATCGCCCGATAGTCGCCGAAGCAATGCGGGCGCTGATCGAAGAAGACAAACCGCTGGATTTCGACGCCAAATTGCTTACCGCCCGGGGCAATGTCAAGTGGTGCCGGGCAATAGGGAGAGCCATCCGCAAGGACGGAAAAGCCGTCGAGGTCTACGGCACGTTCCAGGACATAACGGAACGCAAACGCGCGGAAGAGGCAATGCAGGTCCAGAGCGAAATCGTCGCGAACATGGCTGAAGGCGTTCATCTTGTGCGCCTTGACGACGGCGTGATTGTATACGCAAATCCGCGTCTTGAAGAAATGTTCGGATACGAGACTGGAGAAATGCTCGGCAAGCACATCTCAATTGTCAACGCGCCGGGAGAGAAGACTCCGGAAGAGACTTACAGGATAGTAACGAAGATGCTTCAGGAAACCGGACATATGCAAGTCGAGGTCAGGAACATAAGGAAGGACGGCTCTACATTCTGGTGCTACGCCAATGCTGTTGTTTTTGACCATCCGACGCACGGGCGAGTGGCGTTGTCCGTGCATACGGACATCACGGAGCGCAAACTGGCCGAGGAGGAGAAGGAAAAACTTCAGGCTCAGCTTCTCCAGTCCCAGAAGATGGAGTCTGTCGGCCGTCTTGCCGGCGGCGTGGCGCACGACTTCAACAACCTGCTCACGGTCATCCTGGGCCGCGCCCAACTGGCCCTTGCCAGGATGGACCACGCAAGCCCCATGCGCCCCGGCCTTCTGGAAATATATTCCACGGCCCAGCGCGCCGCCGATCTAACCCGCCAGTTGCTGGCCTTCGCCCGCAAGCAGACCATCGTGCCGAAGGTTCTGGACCTCAATGAAACCGTCGAGGGGATGCTGAAGATACTGCGCCGCCTCATCGGTGAGGACATTGACCTTGTCTGGGCGCCGGGAAGGGACCTCTGGCAAGTGAAGATGGACCCGGCGCAGATTGACCAGATGCTGGCCAATCTGTCCGTGAACGCCCGCGACGCCATTGCCGGCGTGGGCCGGATCGCAATTACCACGGCTAATGAGACTCTTGACACGGAGTATTGCGCCGCGCATACCGGCGCCCGTCCGGGCCAATACGTGATGCTGACTGTCAGCGACAGCGGCTGCGGAATGGACGAGGGCGTCATGACGCACCTGTTCGAGCCATTCTTCACCACAAAGGGCGTGGGGCAGGGAACCGGTCTCGGCCTGGTGACGGTCTACGGCATAGTCAAGCAGAATGAAGGCTACATCGCGGTGGACAGCGCGCCGGGCATGGGTTCGACCTTCAGAATCTACCTTCCGCGCTACGTTGGGGAGGAAGCGTCCGCTGCGGCAACCGAGCCGGCTTCCGAAGCCGAACCGATCAAGGGCGGCGGGGAGACCGTCCTGGTGGTCGAGGACGACGCCGTCATACTCGGCCTCTGCCGGGAGGTGCTGGAGCCGCTTGGCTATGCCGTGATAGCGGCCGATTCGCCTCAGAAGGCCATCCGCATGGCGCAGGCATACAAGGGGGAGATACAGCTTCTCATAACGGACGTTGTCATGCCGGGCATGACGGGTCGGGCGTTGGCCGAGCGGTTGATGGTCGGGCGGCCCAATCTCAAGCGGATCTTCATGTCCGGATACACTGCCGATGTGATAGCCCATCGCGGCGTGCTGGACCCCGGCGTGAATTTTATTGAGAAACCGTTCTCAATTGACGACCTTGCGGCCAGGGTTCGGGAGGTTCTGGAGGGCGGGGAGTCGCCGGAATGCTGAAACATGACGCCATATCGGGACGAGACGTTTCTCCCGATGCGCCAATTTATCCGGGGGACTGAATCACGCGCCTGCGACGACGGCGCTTCCCGATGCCCCCCCCCCTTCCGCCTCTATCGAGGCGACCTCCCCCCGCCGCGCGAAGAAACCCGCCGGGATTCTGAGACGTTGCAACGGCGGGGGGAGGATGTCGCGCAAGTGACAGGAAGGGGGCTTTCTCTTAGTGTGACGGTCGGAGGGCTTGTCTGTTGCTTGATTTCTGGGATGAACATACCCGTCTGCGTTGACGCGCCCGTTATTCCCCCCGAATTGCGAAGTCGAATACCTTCGTTCCGGCCAGCGTCACCCGGCGCAGTTCGTCCGCACTCTTGATCCGCATCAGCCAGCGCAGCATGTAGCTTGGGCGCAGGTAGAATTTCCGATAGGCCCGCTTGACTGCGTCGGACAACTGCGGGCCGTCCAGATCGCAGAAGTGCTGGTTGAAGAAGCCCTGCGTATGCAGGCGGGAAAGGTCGCATTCGCTGGCGTCGCCGATTTCCGGATGAGTCGCGGCAAGCTCGTCATAGATGTCTGTTCCGGCGTAGGGCGTGGTTATCCCGAAGGTGACGATGGTGGGGTCAATCTCGATGGCAAAGCGGATTGATTGCTCGATGGTTTCGGCGGTTTCCCCCGGCATCCCGATCATCATGTGCGCGTGGGTGTCAAGGCCGACCTCGTGAATCCAGCGGAAGGTTTCGCGGGTCTCCTCCAGCGTGATGCCCTTCTTGACCTTGTCCAGAACGGCCTGCGAGCCGCTCTCGACCCCGAAGCGGATCATGTGGCATCCGGCCTTTTTCATGGCGATCATGCTTTCCCTGTCCACGGAGCCGACGCGCGCGCTGCATATCCAGGTCAGGTCCATGCCCGCCGAAAGGATCATGTCGCACAGTTCCATCGTGCGGGATTTCTTGACGGGGAAGAATTCGTCGCGGAAGAAGACTTCGCGATAGCCCATCCCGGTGATTTCCTTGAGTTCCTCGAATATGTTTGCGGCGGAGCGATATCGGATCTTGCGTCCGTAGAAACGGGGCGAGGAGCAGTAGACGCACAGGCCGGGGCAGCCGCGCGTGGTGTAGCTGGTCGTGAAGGGCACGCGCTTGACGATGGGATTGAAGTAGTCAACGCCCTTCGGCAGCAGCTTCCGATCCGCGAAGGGCATCCCGTCAAGGTTCTGGATGAGGGGATAGGCCGGGTTGTCAACAACCTGACCGTCGCGGCGGAACGATATGCCGGGGATGCTCTGCCATGAGTCGTCGCCTTTGAGCATTGCGCGGGCGAGATCGCGGACGATGTAATCGAATTCGCCACGGGCGGCTATGTCTATGCCAGGCTTGGCCAGCGTGTGCTTCGGAAGGAAGGTTGGATGAGAGCCGAAGACGACGGTCTTCAGACCGGGATTGCCAGCCTTGAGCGCGTTGAGGAACTCCGCGTCCTCGTTGACGGTCATTGTGGAGGTGAGCATTCCGACCAGGGAGTAGTCAGCGGCCCGGCGCGTCACGTCCTGCACGGTCAGCCCCTCGGCTGCGGCGTCAAGGAAGTCGGCCTGACCGCCGTCGGCGCGGATGATGGTGGCGACCATTACGCTGGTGAGGGGCGGGAACTGGATGCCGGCGATGCGCTTGCCCTTGCACCAGCAACCGTAGACGAGGTCGCGGGGGACGTTTTTCGTGAACTTGCTTGGCGGAACCAGTATCAGAGCGCGAATGAGCAATGCCTCCGGAAAGGGACGGCGGGCAAGGCCGGAACCGGGCGGAAGACCGCACAAGCGCATCCGATGCCTTGCCGGACATCACGATAAACGCCCACCGGGGCAAAGTCAACGCGGGGCGGGGCGCAATACGGCCGGTTCGATGCCGCCATGTTCCATTGTATGTGACATGGACGCCGCTCTTTGCGCCGCTCTTTGCGCTGCTTCTTGCGGGTTTCAAGCCCTGCGTGATACACTCCGGCGCAGGAGCATTGCGACGCCGACGCATTTTGGAAACCATTAAATGGAAGACAGGGCTGAGACATTGCGGGGAAAACATGGCCGTCTTACCTGGCGCGGCGCATTCCGCCTCGCGGCGCTTCTTCCCCTTGCCCTCGTTCTTGAGCGCGCGCTTGAACCGGGCACGATACCGTTCGGCCATCCCAGTCAGCCTTACTATACAGACATGGTGGCGTTCCACGTCCCGCTCAGGGCTTTCTATGCCGAGCGGCTGGGGGAAGGGGAATTTCCTTTATGGCTGCCGCAACTCTTCTGTGGATGGGACATGGCGGGAGAGGGTCAGATCGGGGCTTTTCACCCCCTGCACATTGTCACACACGGACTGCTGGGCTGGCAGTGGGGGATGAAGATTGACGTCGCGTTCGCATACGCCCTCTGTTTCGCGGGCATGTTCTTATTCCTGCGCGGCTTCATCGGCGCGGAGGGCAGCCTGCTCGGCGCGACGGCTTTCACGTTCGGGGGGAGCTTTGCGTGGCGCGTCATTCACCTGAACATGTTCCTGACGCTCGCGCACATGCCGATAGGAATGTGGTGCGTGTGCGGCATAGCCCGGGGTGATCGAGCCGCTTTGCGCGCGGCTCTTCTGGGCTTGACGCTGGGAAGTCAGATTCTTTTCGGTTTCCCTCAGGCGGTCTGGTTCTCGGTTCTCTGCTGGGCGGGGTTGACGCTTGCGCTGGGCGGCATGAGGCTTCGCCCGTGGGGATGGTTGACTGCCGGGATCGCGCTGGGCGGACTGATCGGGGCGGTCCAGCTCTCTGCAAGCTTTGTTTATTTTCTCCACAGCGACAGGGGGACGCGCCCCGCCGCGTTTCTCCTGTCCTACTGGCTGCATCCCCTGAGGCTGACCTCGCTCCTGTATCCGCTTGGGTTTTATCCGGGATTCGATTGCGCCCGCGTCTCGGAATCCGGAGCGTATGAGCCGAATCCGGCGGAATACGGAATCTTCGTGGGGACGTCGGTTCTCCTGCTTGCGATTGCCGGGATGATGAACGGGAAGCGGGAGGACAGGTTGTGGAGATTCGCGGTCGGCGTCATCGTGTTTGGATTGCTGATGGGTTTGGGGCGGTGGTTCCCGCCATACAGGTTGATGCTTCATGTTCCGATTATCGGCAAGTTCCGCGCGCCGGTCAGATATTCCGTATTCATTTCGCTGGGATTGTGCATTCTGGCCGCCTGCGCGATAGGTCGGGCAGGGAAGGACGGATTACGCGGCGGCAGGCTCGGTTTGCTGCCTGCCTCATTCGTCGCCTTGAGTCTGGCGTCTCTGCTTGCGCTGGCCGTGTTCCTGAACGCGGCGGGCGGCGGCGTTCGCGGCAGCCTGACGGATTTCCACGGGTGGATGGTCTGGCAGTTGCCATTCCCGGCGCTAGCGTTTATCTCGGCCTGCCTGTTTCACATGCTGCATTCGGAGACCGGCGGACGCAGGGCGATGCTCGGAATCATGGTTGTCTCTTCCCTGGAACTCTCGTATTTGGCAATTGCCTTCCCGGGCGGTCGCTCGATAACGCGCGAAGGTTTCCAGAAAGTGATTGAAGCGGGGCCGGAGCTTCATGCCGGCAGGCCTCCTTTCAGGTTGGCATGCGGCGCGGAGGCCAACACGTTGCTGCTCAAAGGAGTCTGGCTTACGGGTGGCTACGCGGGCGCGTTTCCGGAAAGACCGCCTTACGATCCGCGCTCGGAATTCGGAATGCGAATATCGTCTGCCGACGCTTCTCTCGACTTCGACAAGGAGTCGGGCGATGTGATATTCCAACAAATCAATGACCCGATTCCGCGGGCATATGTCCTGCCTGTTGAAGCCGTAACTTCTTCAGGTCCCTGGCGACGGAATCATCCATCGCCGATACCCCTGATAGATCCGCGCCGTCAGGCGATTGTCTTCAAAGAAGGCCCGTCGGATACTGCAATCGCTCCGCCCGCCTCCGGCGCGGACCTTGGGGATTCAAAAATCATCGAAGACCGCTGCCATCTCGTCCGCGTCCGCGTCAATGCGAAGAAACCGTCATGTCTGATTCTCAACGACAGGTTTTATCCGGGATGGCGCGCCACGGTTGGCGGGCGAGACACGGAAATCCTAAGGGCTAACGGCATATTCCGCGCCGTGGTTGTCCCGGAAGGCGAGAGCGAGGTTGTCTTCACTTACAGCCCGCGCTGGATTATCTGGGGCGCAGTTATCAGCGCGTGCGGGCTTGTTATTTCACTGGCGCTGGCCGCATTGTCTTTGACTATGGGGGCGCATCGCGTTCGGTCTCATACCTTGAATCTGTAGAGCGGCAAGGCTTGCGGCGGAATATCCCGGAAGCGACGAATCACGTGAAACGTCAGATGATTTGCGTCGTGGAAATTATGCGCGCCGTTCCACGCCGTCCGGCACGCGACTATGATGTCCTCTCCGTCGAACTGCCAGTCAACGTACTGGAATCCATTCGATTGCGGATCGAGCGATTCGTCTCCGACAACGCGGCGCTGGAAATCCCACGACAGGAGATCAGTTGAGGAGAACAGGCTGAGTAGTTGGCGCCTGACCTTCCTGAGCGGATCAACTGTCCCGTTTGCGAGAGTCCAGTATCGGTTAGATTCGGGATCGCGGCGGATGGTGAATTTGGTATGTCCCCCTGGGAAAGGTATGAACGGATGATCGGGATGCAATGACAAATGCCGGCCATCCTCGGAGATTCGTAGGATTGCGCCCCAGTCGCCGATGCCGGAATTGACGCGAAGGACGTTCCAAAGCTCGCCGCATGGCGCGCAGACCACGTTGCCCTCCAGCCAGCCCTCGCCCTGCTTTGGGTCCTTGAGTTCAGGGGGATCGGCGTCGGGGACATAGGGCAGCTTGTTCGTCATGATCCACGAATCCGCGCGCAGAAGATCGCTGTCTTCGCCTGCGCTGATGACGCAGGCCTGGAATCCCTGGGGCCAATGGCGGGGGGTGTTGTCCTCGAAGGCCCGCCATATCCGACCGCTGTGGAAGAGGACAGGAACCGGGGCGCAGTGATAATTCGGCGACTCGCCTCCCGGCCCGCCGGCAAAAAGCAGTCCGGAGGATGAATCGGCGGGCTGCGTCCAGGTCGCGCCATCATCGGTCGAGCGACGGATGACGATGTGGCCGTATTCGGCTGAGACGCCAAGAATCCAGACTGCGCCTTGATGGAGGAAGAGGCCGGACCACCATTGCCCGGTCATGCCGGCCACGCGATGCCACGTTGCGCCGTCATCCCCGGAGCGATAGACAAACGTTCTGTCTGGCATTCCATGCTCGTTGCGGGGCGCTGCGGGGCCGAAGTGGTCGTGCGAGATCAGGATGCTTCCGGACGGCAGGCGCAGGATGCTCGGGCTGCCCATGTATATGCGCGATTCAGCGGGGCTGAAGGCCACAGTGTTCAGATTCATGGAATGCTCTCCACAGTTGAAAGGTTACAAGCGCGACGAGTCTGAGAGTTGATTAATGTTGCAGACAACCATGCAGCGCGCCGGCATTTGCATATCGGCTTACTTATCATATGTCAGCCTGATGGTGGGGATATCGGTGAAATACCAGAAAAGGCTGCCGCGATCCGTATTGAAATGGAAGTTCACGCCGGAACCAGGCTTTGTGATTATTATTTCGCCATCTCCGTACAGTCCTATCAGCCGCGTATTCGAGGCGTCAATGGTTATGCGGGTTCCGGCCGGCTGTGGCATGGCGGCCAGACGTGTGAACGCCCGAGGGGCAAGCAGCAGAAGACTCTCGCCATAGCTTTGCAGTCGCCGGTCGAGCATGCTGCTGAAAATCATGAAATCAGGGCGATACTTGAGCAGGAAGTCCGCGTGGTCGGCTCCAGGTTTCATGAATGGCAGAATCTTGCCGTCTGTGATGCCGTCCATGCTCAGGATGCGGCGATCAAGGAAGTATCTCGCCTGGACTTCCAGCGTGAGGATGGTCGAGTGGGGGGGGGTGATTGCCTCCAGCGTCCTGCAGAGCTTGAGGTCGCACGCGTTATGGATATGCGAGGGCTTGTATGTCAGGACGTTGACCGCTTCCCGGCATGCAGTGACAGCCGCCAGAATAATAACAGGGGACATCATGCGGATTTTCCGTCCTGTAATCACATTCGCGCAATCCTTCCTGACGAATGTCTGCAAGAATTCGCAGCTTGCAGTCCCGCATGCGCCCAGGATCACAAGCGGAGGCCAGACGACCTGCCAGTAACGCCCTGTGTACCAGTCCAGGCGCATCGGGAATGCGAATGTCCAGAAGACAATGTTTCCAGCGAATGACGCCGCGAGGGCGCCCAGGAACAGATCGCGCGGCTTCTGAAAGACGGCCAGAGAACCGAAGACGATGAGCAGCGCCGGGGCGGCGTCCGATGCGAAACGAAAGACAAGTCTTTCGCTGATACAGACGCCTGCGATACGCGGCGCGCCTTCGCGGGCGAAGAGAAGCCGGGACAAGCCGCTGTCAGGTATCAGGCTGCCGGTATGCCGGGCCTGATAAAGTTCATACGGCAGGAAAACAGCGGCGGCCAGCGCAAACGCGGCAAGCGTCCAGCCCCGATTTCGCCCCCCCCCGCGCTTCCAATTCGCGGCGGCAATGGCGGCTCCGTAGCAGAGCGAATAAATCACGCATTCCGGTCTGACAAGCGGCAGCATGCCCAGCGCGATCCCCATGGCGGCGAACAGAATCGGGCGCGGCTCCGGATCGCGGACGCAATGGAACAGAAGCAAGGAGGCGCAGAAAATCAGAAAGGCGCAAAACGGAGTCTCCATGCAACCGGCCGCGCATGTGATGCCGGAATATCCGGAGCACAGGGTCCACGCTATTGCAGCCCAGCCCGCCGCCAGGGAACTCCTCGCAATCTTCCAGACCAGCCAGGCGGCGAGAACGGGACATGCCATGTGAAAGAACATCGCCTGCGCCGCGCAAAGCGTGATCGCGGAATCAGGGAAGAATCTGAAGCAGATTGCCTGAAGCGCCATCCACGCGGGGGAGGTGCTGCCGAAGGACTTTTCGCCGGGATTGAACTCAAACATCAACCCCCGCGCAAGATTACGGGCATAAACAAGGTGAATGGCGGAATCGCCGGAAATCGAGGGCCAGACGCGGGACAGCAGCGCGGCATTGTATGCGAGTGATGCGATTATGCAGACCGAGATTAACTTCAATCCACCGGGGGCGGCGGGGCGCTCTGGCGTATCCTGAAGGCTCATATTCTCGCGCCGGAACGGCGCGTCCTATTTCTTCAGAAGCGAAGCCCGGCGGACGGGGGCGTATTCGGCCGCAAATGCCGGGCCATCGTAACTGACGCGATCAAGTTCCGGTTCGCACATTGACACCTCGCGCCCGGCGTCGCGTATGCTCAGTTTCGCGGCAAGCAGAAGCTTGACGGACTCGACGATATCCTCCAGCGCCGCGATGGGCTTCCTGCCCGGCAGAGCCGCGAACATCTTGTCCAGCATCGTCTTGTAAAGCCGGGAGTTGTCCGTCGAGATTGCGCGGTAACCCTTGTCAGTTGTGACCCCGAGGGAGAATGGCAGCCAGAGGCCGTTGCGCTGGAATGTGACCAGCGCTCCGCAGGAGTGACGGGCGCTGAAAAGCTCAACGGGGCCGGATGTTCCCAGAAAACGGACGACCTCAAAACCAGGCCCCAGCAGTCCGCCGAGCATTTCTGCAACGTGAATGGCATAGTTGAATTCGTCAGTGCCGACAATGCCGTTGACTACGCGGAACTCCGCGCCGCGCTTGTCAACCGGCAAAGCCAGGTAATCATCCACCTCGACCGTGTAGCGCAGGGAGGAAGAGCCGTAGATGAGCGCCCCCCTGTCGCGCCATTCCAGGAATTTCTTCGCGTCCGCGGTGTTTCCGCAGAGCGGTTTGTCAATGAAGACCGGCACGCCGGACTGCATGAAGGGGATCGCGCGGGGCAGGTGCTTGTCCCAGTCCACGCTGTGGATCAGGACGATGTCGACCTTGCCGATCATGTCCTCGGCCTTAACGCATATTTCCGCGCCATATTTTGCGGCGTAATCGCGGGTGAGTTCGGGGGTCATGACGGTTCCGCCGTCATGGATCGCGGTCACGCGGGCGACTTCGCCGGCGTGAATTATGTCCGCAAACGAGCCGGGGTGGGACGTGTCAAGGTCAATCTGTCCGACGCGAATCATGTTCGTGGCCTCCTGACCGCGCGCTCGCCGCGCAGGCGGCGCATCGCAATCACGGATATTCGTACCTGTTCCGGCGCATTATTTCCAGGCATTTCCGGATTCGCAGTCGCGGGTCGCGGGCATCCATCCGTGGAATTCACAGATTGTCGCGATTCCGAAACGCTTCGCGCCGTCATCGCTTAGCGTTGCCAAGCGCCTTGCCAAGCCGACGCATCTGTTCAATGCTCTTTTCGGGTATCTGCCCGTCCTGCCCGATGGGCAGGTTGAGCGTCACTGCGCCGGAGACGGCATTGCATCTTCTAACGAATCCGAAAAGCTCATCGTCGCTGTAATGATACGGCTTGCCGCCCTCGAACGTGCTGTCCACCGGGACAAGCGCGTGCCATTGAACGCCCTCGATGAATTGTGATTCGGGCAGATACAGCGGTGATTCCTTGTCATGGCCGAGTTTGATTTTCCCATGCGTCAGACAATGGACCTCGCCGGCGTGGTAATCCTCCAGGAGCGTAACCGGTTTGACCTTGTTTATGCAGAATGCTCCATCGTTGAAGGCGACTATGGCGCCCGGATTTCCAGAGCGGGCCGCTGCGAACCAGTTCGGCCAGTCGTACAGGCTGTTGTGGAAGCAGTCCCATTCGTAGCAGCCGTCGAACCACCAGCCGTCCAGATCGCGTCCGAACTTGTCCGCATATGCGCGGATGAATTGCTGGTATCGGCGCTGGAATTCCGACTGGTCCTTCGGGTTCCAGGCAAAGGCCGCGTGAACCTCCGGGGTTTGGGCGTTGACCTCGCTGGGCAGGTAGGCGATGAATCGCCTGCCAATTCCTTTCACGCCTTTGGCTATCTCAAGCGCGAGATCGCGTTTTGACGTGTGGCCGGGCAGCCGTTCATCCAGAAAAGCGTTGGGACTGCAATAGTATCCCGTATTCTGCCCGATCGTGAAGATCAGCCAGTCCGCTCCAGCGCCCGCGAACTGCTCAAGGAAGGCGTCTTTCCTGAATCCTGCTACGATCTGCTCAAAGGCGGCCGTCCTTTCCTCGGCGGAATCTCCCGGCGGGGCGATGAGGTAATGGACCATGATGCCGTAAGAGCCTTTCGCCATCCATTCCGCCCTGTTTGGTTTTCCGGTCATTGAATCCTCCCCGCCCTGCACGGCGGACGCGACCAGGATTGACGCCAGCAGCGTAGCGGATATTGTTGTCCGGTTCATCGAAACTCCACCATTCCGCATCTGTCGGGTATCCATTGCGCGGGGCTGGACACGCCTATCTTCCATCCAACCCCTTGACGGATTTCGAGGACAAGCTCCTCGATGGTTAACAGCTTCTGAAGGAATCCAGCGTTCCATTTCTCCCGAGCGGATTTCAGGAGCGACGTGTCGCTGTATCCCGATGTGAAAACGATTGCCGTCCGTTCACTAATCGTATTCAATTGTCTGGCCAGGTCAAGCCCGCCCATGCTTCACTCTTGGATCCTCTGATTCGTGTGCGGCGGGTTATTAGCACAAGACGCGGTCAGTTTGGCAGCATTCAGGACACTCTGACCGAAATTATAATACAAATCATCATTATTTCTGGATGTGAGGCGGCGGAAATATGCCCCAAATAAGCCTTAACTGAAAGCCAAGAAAGCTGTAATTGTTGAAAGTTAAGCCATGAGAGAGATTATTCGTGAAGATTTCTCAAACATGAACTTTTGATTGTAATTGCTTCATGTTTGTGGCATGATGATTGCGTTATAGCTTGGTGTTCGAAACGCGAAGGCGCAACATCGAGGCGGGCATGATGGAAGACGCGGAGAAACCAGGCATGGCGGGCAGGCATTGTGCTCATTCCGGGGATGGGGCGGGAGAATGCGCCAGTCCGGGAGGAGATTCTGTTTCCGGAAGTGAAGGGCTGCGCCAGGAACTTGAGGCCCAGCGTCGGCTGTTCACAACGGTCATTGAGAACTTCCCCGAAGTTCTATACATCACCGACCCCGACACGTATGAAGTCCTCCTGGTAAGCAAGGGGTGGCGTGACGCCTTGGGGAAAGACCCCGTCGGCGGCAAGTGTTATAAGGAATTTCAAGGACTTGACGAGCCATGCCCGTTCTGCACGAACGATATTTTATTCAAGAATGACGGCAAGCCGTATACATGGCAATATCACAACAAGAAGCTTGACCGCCACTACCACATCATGGATCAACTCATAAAGTGGCACGACGGACGTATTGTCCGTTACGAGGTGGCTGCGGACATAACCGATATCAAGCGCGTTGAGGATGCCCTGCGGGAAAGCGAGAGCAGATACCGGTTGCTGGTTAAGAACATCCCCCAGAAGGTATTCATGAAGGGCCGCGATCTGCGGTACATTTCCGTCAATGAGAATTACGCGGCCGACTTCGGCATGACGCCGAAGGATTTCATCGGCAAAACCGATTACGACTTCTATCCCAATGAACTAGCGGACAAATACCGGGCGGATGACAGGCGCATAATAGAAGGGCGTCTGACAGAAGAGATTGACGAGAGCTACATCAAGGGCGGCGAGGAGCGTTCCGCTCATACCGTGAAAACGCACGTGGTAGATGATGCAGGAAACGTCACCGGCGTGCTGGGGCTTTTCTGGGATGTGACCGACAAGAAAAAGGCGGAGGAATCTCTGGCGCGATCAAACAGGGAGTTGGAAATCCGCAACAGGATAACCAATGCCTTCCTCACCTTCTCCGACGAGGATGTGTTTTTCGAAACGCTCAAGATCGTTCTTGAGGCGATGTCGAGCAAGTACGGCGTTTTCGGCTATATCGCCGACAACGGCGATCTGATAATCCCGACAATGTCGCGGGAGGTATGGAAACAGTGCAGGATTCCCGACAAGACGATAGTATTTCCGAGAGACAAGTGGGGCGGATTGTGGGGGAGAGCGCTGGTTGAGAACACGATACTCTGGTCGAACGAGTCGTCCCGGGTGCCGGAAGGGCATATTCCCATCACGCGCAATTTTTCGGCCCCGATCTCCTATCAGGGCAGGGTGATCGGCCTGCTCCAGGTCGCAAACAAGGAAAGCGACTATGATGAGGACGATCTTGCGCTTATGCAGACGATGACCGGGATCATCGCCCCCATATTGAGCGCCCGGGTTGAGCGAGACCGGCAGGAGGCGGCAAGGCGCAAGGCGGAGGAAGAGTTGCGGGAGTTGAACAGCGAGCTTGAAATGCGGGTGTCGCAGCGCACCGCGGAGTTGCAGCGTTCCAACGCCGATCTTCAGCAGTTCGCATACGTAGCGTCTCACGACCTTCAGGAGCCGTTGCGGATGATCGGAAGCTACCTGCAACTGATCGAGCGGCGCTACGGCAGCAAGCTGGAGAAGGACGCGCGGGAATTCATGGGCTACGCCGTGGACGGGGCCAAGCGGTTGCAGGGCATGATCAACGATCTTCTGCTTTACTCCCGGGTTGAGTCGAAGGGGAGAAGCCTGGAGCCGACAAACAGCGAGGCGTCCCTGCAGCGGGCGATAGACAATCTTCAATACCAGATTGAGAGCGAAAAGGCTGAAATATCATGCGACGCGCTTCCGGAGGTCATGGCCGACGGGCTTCAACTGACACAGCTTTTCCAGAACCTGCTGGGGAACGCGATCAAGTATCGCGGGGAGGAAAAGCCAAGAATTCAGGTCACGGCCTCGCGGGACGGGGACCAGTGGGTCTTTCGCGTCAAAGACAACGGGATCGGAATAGAGCCGCAGTACCACGAGCGGATTTTTGAGATTTTCCAGCGCCTGCATTCAAGGGGCAAGTACGAGGGTTCCGGCATCGGTCTGGCCCTTTGCAGGCGCATCGTCCAGAGACACGGCGGAACGATCCGGGTGGAATCGGCGCTCGGACAAGGTTCCACGTTCATCTTCACATTGCCGGCTGGAGACAAAACGGAATGAAAGAAGCTGCGTCGTGCAGGAAGGTTGAAATCCTTCTCGTCGAGGATAATCCCGGGGACGTCAGGCTGACCCAGGAGGCCTTGAAGGAGGGCAGGATAAGCAATCGTTTGAGCGTGGTTGAGGACGGCGCCGAGGCGATGGACTTTCTCAGGAAGAAAGGCAAATTCGCGGGCGCGCCAACGCCGGACCTGATCCTGCTTGACCTTAATCTGCCGCGCAAGGACGGGCGGGAGGTGCTGGCGGAGGTCAAGGAGGACCGGGAACTCAGGCGCATACCCGTGGTCGTGCTTACGACGTCCAAGGCCGAGGAGGACATAATACGCTCCTACGACCTTCACGCAAATTGCTACATCACAAAGCCCGTGGACTTCGAGCAGTTCATCAATGTCGTCCGGTGCATCGAGGATTTCTGGCTGGCGATAGTGAAGCTGCCAGGCGCGATCTAACCGGGATGACGCGCATGAAACCATAACGCGCGAGGCTGGGAGCGTCGGCTGGTCTCCAAGAAGAGGTTGGAAAAGGTGAGAAACCGGGTGATCAGGATACTGCTTCTGGAGGACAATCCGGGGGACGCGCGGCTTGTCCGCGAGAATCTCCTGGAGGCCGGGGAGACCGACTTTTCGCTCCGGCACGCGGCGACTCTGGCCGAGGCGCTGCAACTTCTTGCGAGGGAGGAATTCGACGTCGCGATCTGTGATCTCGCATTGCCGGACGCGACGGGGCAGGAATCCTTTGAAAGAATACATGAGCTGAAACCACATCTGCCGGTTGTGGTGCTGACGGGGTCTTCGCACGGGGGCGCGGGGGTGGAGATGGTGCGCAAGGGGGCGCAGGATTATCTTGCCAAGGGCGACATGACTCCCGGCCTGCTGGCGAAGACGATCCAATACGCCATCGAACGAAACGACATGGTCATGATGATAGAGAGGCTCACGGCCCGGGAACTGGAACTGAGCCGGCAGCGGGCCACCGCGCTTGTCCAGAATTCATCAGACATCATCACGATTTTCGATGACGACGGAACAATAAGCTATTGCAGCCCGGCGGTGACAAGAATACTCGGTTATATGCCTGACGAGATTGCGGGGACGAACATATACGATTACGTCAATCCTGAGGATCAGCAAGCCGTACAGAAGGAACTGGAGATTACTGTAAAGGCGAAGGGCGAGTTAAGGTCGCTTGATGTCAGGCTTCGCAGAAAATCAGGGAAATGGGTATGGTGCGAGACGCTGGCGGCCGATCTCAGAAAAAATCCGGCCGTCGGGGCCTTCATTGCCAACACCAGGGACGTTACTGAGCGTCGCCAGTCAGCCGACCAACTGCTGCACCTCAACCGCGTTCTGATGGCAATCCGCAACGTCAACCAGTTGATCGTTCAGGAGAGGGACCCGGAGCGACTGCTGCGCGAATCGTGCAGGATATTGACCTGTGAAAGGGGCTATCTGTCGGCGTGGGCGGCCGTATTCGATGAGGGCGACGGCCTGAAAGTCTGCGGGGAAAGCAACCTGGGAGCGGACTTTGCTCGCGTGATCAGGAAGTCAAGCTGGCGCGAGATGAAGTGCCTGAGAGAAGCCCTGAAAGGCAGCGGCGTGATCGTCAAGGACAAGCGGAACGAATGCGCGGGCTGTCCGCTGGCGCATGTTTATCCGGAGACGACGGCCATGGCCATACGCTTCAGCGCGGAAGGCGGGCGCGCGGGTGTGATAGTGGTCACCGTTCCAGATGGCATACAGGCCAATGAGCAGGAAAAATCGCTTCTGGCCGAGGTCGCCATGGATCTGGGTTTCGCCATGAGGAGCATTGACGCTGAGCGTATGCGAGCGGAAGCAGAGGCGGCTGTGCGCGAAAGCGAGCATCGCTTCAGACAGATTTTCGACTACGCCGGGGACGCGATAGTCATTCATGACGTCCGCGGGGACATCCTTGAGGCCAACCAGCACGCTTCCGAGATACTGGGCTACTCGAGGGAGCAATTATTGGAGATGGCCGTCCAGGACGTAATCGTAACGGAACAAGTTGGAGAGGTTGAAAGACGAATGCGGGAGGCTTGGGAGAGGGGGCGCGTCATGTTCGAATCCGTCTGCATAAAGCGGGACGGAGCGGACGCGCCCGTGGAGTTCAGCAGCCGCCTGATCGAGTATCGCCAGAGACCGGCGATACTGACGATCGCGCGCGACATCGCGGACAGGAAGCTGCTTGAGGAGGAACTGCGGCAGGCGTTGAAGATGGAGGCCATCGGACGGCTGGCCGGGGGGGTGGCGCACGACTTCAACAACATCCTGACCGCCATGATGGGATACGCGCAGATACTGACGCGGCGCATTGACAAGAGCGACCCGCTTCACAGCAGCGCGGAGCAGATTCTTACCGGCGCAAAGAAGGCCGCCAACCTTACCCGGCAACTGCTCGCTTTCAGCCGCAAGGACGTGATCCAGCCCAGGGTGGTTGACCTGAACGAGACGGTCGAGAGCATGAACAAGATGCTCAGCCGCCTGCTTAGCGAAGACATAAAGACATCAGTGATAACCACAAGCCAGCCCGCCAATGTGAAGGCCGATCCGGGGCAGCTTGAGCAGATTCTGATAAACCTTACGCTCAATGCCCGCGACGCCATGCTTGAGGGCGGGGCGCTCGTGATAGAAACTGCGTTTGTTGACATTGACGCGGAGTCCGCGCGCCAGCGCATCGAGATGCAGCCGGGCAGGTACGTCTGTCTGTCGGTAAGCGATACAGGCTGCGGCATGGACGAGAAGACAATCGCGCACATCTTCGAGCCGTTCTTCACGACGAAAAAGCCGGGCAAGGGAACGGGACTCGGCCTTTCGACGGTCTACGGCATAGTGAAACAGAACAACGGGCACATCACGGTCTACAGCGAGTTGAACGAGGGGACGACGTTCCGCCTCTACCTGCCGGCGGCGGCGGAATCGGCCGATCCGTCAAGCTCGGTGGGGGAGGCCGTGCCGACCGGGTCGGAGACTATTCTTGTGGCGGAGGACAATCCGGCGGTGCTGAGCCTGGTCTCCGAAACGCTTAAAGGGCTGGGTTACTCGCTTGTGATCGCGTCCAGCGGGGAGGAGGCTCTGACGAAGGCGGCCGGGCATTCCGGCAGGATTGACCTGTTCGTCTCGGACCTGATTCTTCCCGGAATGACCGGGTTGGACACCGCCGTCAGGCTGCAGAGCGTCAGACCCGATCTGCGTGTTCTGTTCATGACGGGATACTCGGGCGAGATAGCCGTTCAGAAGGGGATCGTGGAGCCTGGGGCGCCGCTGCTTCAGAAGCCGTTTCCGGCAGAGCATCTGGCCAGGGCGGTCAGGAACGCGCTGGATTCGGAGCCGCCGAAGTTGAAAAGACGCGCGGCGGACTACTGAACATCACAGACTGACATCGCGCCACAACAGGAACATTGAAAAAACAAGCATGAAAAACGCCATTGTGATACTTGACCGGAGCCTCACCTCCGCCCGCCTTGCTGCGGAATTGCTGAAGCCCGCGGCGGGGGAGATAGTCAGGACAAAGAACCTGAATGAGACGGTTGATGCGCTTGATCGTCTGGATCGCGAGGGATGCGAAAATCGCTTGGTATTGCTGAATCCGTCGGCGGTGGAAGGCGACCTTGTCGCCGCGATTGACGGTCTTCGCCATGGCCGCCCCAATCTGGCGGTCCTTGTGGCGATGGATGCCTTTGACGCCAGGCTTGCGGCTGAGTTGCTTGAGTCCTGCGGTCCCCTTGCGGACTGGATACTAAAAGATACGCGCTTCATCAACGCATTGCCGATCAGAGCAAGGCGACTGATGGACCGGACGCGGGCGATTTCGGAGCGGCTTGACGGGCTGGCCGGAATCCTGATGGTTTCCGAACGCCCAGAGAGCGCCCCCGGCCAGGCGGCGGCTGAAATCGCCGATCTTCGCCGGCGGCTTTCCGCGGCTGCGGAAGCGTTGAAAGACATCCGGTCGGGAAGGGCCGACCTTGACGCGGGATTGCCGTTCGGCTCGATCCTCCAATCGCAGGGCAATCCATCAGACAGGCTCTACCGAAGACTGCTGGAAAGCCTGCCGGACGGAATTGTCATTTGCAGCAAGGACGGAGAGATAAGGTTCGGCAACAATCGCGCTGCCGAGTTGCTGGGGCTGGCGCGTCGCGCCCTTGAAGGCGCGCTGCTGCCGGATTGCGTCGGCCCCGCCGACCGCGACGCGGTCTCCGCCGCGCTGGAGGAAGCGCTTGCCGGGGATCCGTCGGAGGCGATGATAAATCTGCGCGACGATCTGGGGGAGCCTGTCAGCGTCGCAATGACGATGTCCGAACTGGTCTCCGGGCCTGATGACGATCCGGAGAACGTCTTGGCGCTGGTATGCCTTCACCACCGCCAGCCGACCGCCGACGCGGGAGACACGATAAGCAATCTTGACCGCGACGTCAGGCGGATGCACCTGCTGAACCGCGTCGTCAGGCGCGCGCAGAGGATCACGGACCTGGATGACATGTTGCAGCGCATCCTCTCGGCGATAATGAACGCGCTCTCCTGGGACGGGGGGGCCTTTTTTCTGGCGGAAGGCGGGATGGAGAACGGCGGCTTCCGCGCAACGCGCGGCCAGGTTCCGGCGATGGACGATCCGCAGGTCGTCGCCGCGTTTCGCTCTGCGGCGGCAAAGGTGCTGGAGGCCGCGCCTGCTTCGGCTCCTCAGCCGGTCGTTTCAAAGTACCACGACGAGCCAAGCTCGATTCTGACCGTTCTCATTGACTCGGCGATGGCGAAGTCGGGGCGCATTCCCGGCTTCAAAACGTGCGTGCTGATAGCCTTGTCTTCGCGGGATCAGGCGCAGGGCGCGTTGTGCCTGTTCAGCCGCAAGCCGCGGGAGCTTAGCGGGGAGGAAAACGACATCATTCACGCCGTATGCCCGCAGGTGGCCGTGGCGATCGAGAACGCAAGGCTGCTCAAGACGGTTTCGCAGGCAAGGGCGGACTGGGAGAACACCTTCGACGCCATCCCGGACCCCGCTTTCATCATTGACGACCGGCACGTCATCCTGAACGCGAATATGGCGTTCTGCAAATCCGTGGGCATGACCAGGGATCAGGTCTCGAGGCGGAAGTGCCATGAGATAATACATGGTTCCAGCGCGCCGTACCTTGACTGCCCGGCGCTTGAGACCATGCGCACGGGCAAGACCGAGGCGCGGGAGATCGAGGACCGGGAGAAGGGCCGGACGTGGTGGGTCACGTGCTCTCCGCTGCCCCCGGACGCGTCGGGCATGCGCAGGTTCGTTCACGTTTCCCGCGATATATCAGACATCAAGCGCCTGCATCGCGAACTGGCGCACGCAGAGAGAATGTCATCCATCGGACGCCTCGTTTCAGGCATTGCGCACGAGCTTAATAATCCGCTGACCGGCATCCTGGGCTACAGCCAGATCCTTGCGGGCGACGATTCCGGCGGAGTTGTCCGGAAGGAGATGAAGCAGATCGCGTTCCTGGCCGAGCGCTGCCGGATGATAGTGCAGAATCTAATATCATTCGCGCGGGAGAAGCCGCCGTCTGTGGCCCCAGTGGACGTTGCCCGGGTTCTGAACGACGCGGTCAACGTGATAGAGCCGCAGATTCAGGCGGGGGGGATCGAAGTCAGGCGCGAGATCGAGCATGGCCTGCCCGTCGTCATGGCGGAGGAATACGCCCTGCGCCATGCCTTTCTGAACGTCATTGAGAATGCGCTGCAGGCGATGGAAGGCATGAGGGGAACGCTCACGGTCAGGGCCTTTGCCAGGGACGAGAGTGTCATCCTGGAGTTTCAGGACACGGGAACAGGCATAGAAGAGAGCGATATCAGCCGGGTCTTCGAGCCTTTCTTCACAACCAGGGAGGTCGGCAAGGGCACGGGACTGGGCCTTTCCGTTGTGTATGGGACCATTTCCGAGTTGGGCGGAACCGTGACTGCGGAGAACGCTTCCAGGGGCGGGGCGCTCATACGCGTCAGGCTTCCGGCGCAGCCCGGCGCGATATCCCCGGCGCCGTCCGCGCAACCGCCGGCAAACCTGGACGGAAAGAAAATCCTGGTGATTGACGATGAGGAGCCGATACTCGAACTTGCGCGCTGCCTGCTGGAGGCGGAGGGCTGCGTTGTGACCTGCGTGAATGAAAGCGCGCGGGCGACGGACGTCATCGCCGGGACGGTCTTCGACGCCGTAATCTCAGACATTAAGATGCCGGGGGTCAGCGGGGCGAAGCTTTATGAAATGCTCCAGGAGAAACATCCGGAGGCGCTTTCACGCCTGATTTTCATGACGGGAGACACCGCCACCCCGGATGCGCGGCGCTTTGCCGGGGAGGCCGGCATACCGGTCATCGAAAAGCCGTTCGATATTGACGATTTTGTGGAGGTCGTACGCAAGCGCGCGACGGCAGGTTGATATCGCTCGATGCCGCGGACTGAATGGAAGCGGCAGGTCTTTGCCGCAATCTGGTCAACCCTCGTCCGATTCGTCGTCTTCGTCCCTGGCAACCCCGTAGTCCCGCAGGCGGCGTCGCAGTGTGCGGATGGAAATGCCCAGCGCTTCCGCGGTCTTTTCTCGCCTGCCCCCGAATCCCTGAAGCGTTCGCAAAATGTAGGCTTTTTCCAGCTCATCAAGCGTGGGCTTGGATTTCAGCATTTCCTCGACGCTGCTTTCGGAGGACTGTAGGCCTGAGAGGTCCCTGGGGGCTATCGCTTTTCCCTTGCAAAGGAGCGCGGCGCGGTCAATGACGTGCAGCAGTTCCCGGACGTTTCCGGGCCAGGGATGCTCCTCAAGCGCGCGCATCGCCTCCGGCTCAATGTCCGCGATTGACTTGTTGTATCTTGCCGCCGATTCGCGCAGGAAATGAAGGGCCAGCAACCGCGTGTCGCCCTTTCTATCCCGGAGGGGGGGTATGGAGACAGTCAGCGTATTGAGCCTGAAGTACAGGTCCCTGCGGAAACGGTCTTCGCGGATGGCCTGCATGAGGTCGCGGTTGGTCGCCGCAATGATCCTGGCTTCGGTATGTCTCAATTGCGCGCTGCCGACCCTTCGGAAGTCGCCCGTTTCCAGAACGCGCAGGAGCTTGCCCTGGATGAGAGGGGACATGTCCCCGATCTCGTCAAGCATGAGGCTGCCGCCGCTTGCCGCTTCCAGCAGGCCGCCCCGGTCGTCCATGGCGCCGGTGAACGCGCCCTTTTCGTAGCCGAAGAGTTCGCTCTCGAAGAGGCTTTCCTGCATGGCCGTGCAGTTGATCGGCAGAAAGGGGCCGGCGGCGGCGCGGCTGCGCGCGTGGATGAGGCGGGCCAGCAGCTCCTTGCCCGTTCCCGTCTCCCCGAGAAGCAGGACGGGCGAGTCGGACGCCGCGACGCTCTCCGCCAGCTCAATTGTTTCACGCATCGCCGGGTCCTGCGTGACGATCTCCGGCGCGCCCAGACTGCCGGAGGACGCGGCGCGAAGGGCCGTGTTCTCATCGGCCAGGGAGGCCAGTTTCGCCGCCCTGAGCGCGAGCATGAGCAGCTTCTCGGTGTCGAAGGGCTTTTCCAGGAAATCGAAGGCCCCGTGCCGCATTGCGGCGACGGCGTTGGAGATCGTCGCGTGCGCCGTCAGGATGATGAATTCTGTATTCTTGTGCTTGTCGCGGGTGGTTCGCAGGAATTCCATGCCGTTCATGCCCGGCATGGACAGGTCAAGCACGACGACGTCGAACCGGCGCTTCTCCATCCGCTCCGCGGCATGGTCTGCGGACGACGCCTCTGCCACCCTTGCGCCGCCGTCCTCCAGCGTCCGCCGCACAATCTCGCGAATCGCCTCGTCATCATCAACCACCAGAACGTTTGCCGTGGGTCGCCCCATGATGCTGTCCTCCCGGCCATGCGTAACTGATGGGCGCAACCGCGCGCCCCCCTGTTTAGTCGCTTTCGCTCTTTGATCCCGTTTCCGCTGCCGGCAGTTCGACTGAGAACTCCATCGTTTGCCCTGCGCAACGGAGCGCGACGCTTCCTCCGGATTCCGTCAGGATTAGTCGCAACGACTCAAGGGATTCCGTGAATCCGGCCCCGGTATCGCAAGCTCGACCGTCTTTGACGCCGGCCTTGAAAACCGCGCATGCTCCTGACTCCGAGCGTCTGAGGGAAATCGTAATCTCGCCAACAACTTCCGGAGGAACGGTTTTCTCGCACGCATCCAGCGCGCGAAGAAAGGCGTGGAGAAGGAGATGTTCATGGCCATGAACCGCCGCGGATTCTTCCCCGTTTTCCAGGCGAAGCTCGAATCGTTTTCTTCTCAGGATGTAGCTTCTGAGCCTTATCGCCTTTTCAATGATGACTCGAAGATCGAACGTTAACGCTTCGGGCGGATTTGCGGGAGCCAGGGACCGCATGGCGGAGCAAAGTTCAACGGCCTTGTCGGTCTGCTCCTCAACGCGCGCCAGATCGCGCCGGGCGTTGTCATCCGTAATGCGGCGACGCAGCAGGCCGGCGAAACCTTTCACACCCGTCAGGTGATTGCGCATTTCGTGCGCCACGCCGGGGAGAACCTCGGCTGCCATCATCCCGCATGACGCGGCGGCATCCTCCTGCGCGGGCGCGTCCGCAAGAATCAGAATATGATCTCCGACCGGAAGGAGTAGGAGAGCGTCCATGCCGGATGAGCGATGCGTGTTACAAAGATTTATATCGGGGGCGGGTGCGTCATCGCGGCGGAAGATTACGGGGTCGTTCGCAGTGATCGCTGTAATGGCTTTTTCGATCCCTGGGATTATTTCCCCGATTGCCGCCGTCTCATCCCCCGGCTTTATTGCGAAGGCGCTCAACGCGGAGCGGCTGGCCGCCAGAATGCCCCCGGAGCGATCCACAAGCAACGCGGGGCGTCGCATGGCTTGGACTGCCCGCTTCGCGTCATCTTCGCCTTCACGCAGGAAATGGATCATGGTTCTGTATGCCGCCCCAGGAATCGAGAAACGATGAAACTCAGGCGAGGGCGTCTTTAAAAAAAGCTTCATAAGAATAGCACGCGCATGAAGCGCTGCGCAAGCTCGGCTCTCCATTGGCAATATGCGAGTTTTGGCAGTGAGGAATTTGGTTTATCCGGACGACTTTGAGGCGACCGGCTCATCGGCCTCCTCATGCGCCACGCGCAGCCTGGTATCGCTTGCCCCGGCCTCGCAACCGCGCCCGACGTTGTCCTCTCTTATCTGCGCGCGGGTTTCGCATACGCTGCAGCTTATCCAGTCGTAGCCTCGTTCGATCCTGTATTCCAACTGCTGGGCGCTGAAAGTCGCGCCGCATTCAGCGCAGTTGAGCGGGCGATAGAACTCCAGCTTGTCAACGCAGGAGCGATGCTTCAGGTGTCTGTAGATGAAGCGTTCAAGCTCCAGGCGCGCCGCGCGGTCAATCTTGAGGTCGAAGTTAAGCTTCAGTTCCGCCGAGTCCTCTTCAAGGCGGGTCAGGTGAATCCTGAAAGGCGCCTCCTTTTCGTCGTGAAAGCACGCCTCGTTGCTCCAGACCTCGCCCAGGGAAAGACCTTTCTGCCGGCTGAGTCGCGCAATCAGACGGGCGTAGACGCTTGTCACTGCTCCTCCGAACCTGATAACCAGGGACGATTTCGGTTCCTGCGGCTTGTCGGGAAGCTCCGCGCCGAACCTTGAAGGGACTATCAGCAGCGGCCCCATATCCGAAGGCTCGCGGATCGCAATTCCGTGCAGGAGAAGTTCTTCCACCGTGCCGACAAGCATCAGGCGCTCCTGATCAAGGTTGGCTATGCGTTTGTTTTCAGGAATGCCGAATTCTCCCGTCCGGGCGGTCTTTTCTTCGATTAAGGCAAGTCCGTCAGGCTCTCCAGACGCCGCTTCAACGATCATGCCGGCATAGTCATAGAACATTGCCGGGCGGGTCAGGAGCAGATCGCCGTAAGCGAATCTGCGGATGATGCCGCGTGTTTCCGCCAGTTCGATGCAGAACTCAAAGAGGGTCTTCAGGCTTTCAGGCCGCTCCCGCCAGAGACTCCGCGCCTTCTCGACGGCAAGCTCCGTGTCCGAGGGCTTGTCCTCGACGCGCCTGGCGCCGCCGCGAAGCATTGTCGCGCCGAGGAGGGAGGAGCCTGCGGCCTGTTCCTTCGCCCGGCATACCCAGATCGGCGGCAGGGCCGCATCCAGCGGCGTCAGGTGGTAAGCCTCGGTTTTCTGGCGCTCAGTCGGTTCCTCACGCTGAGTCATTTCGCCCTTCAACCGGTCAGTGAAGGCGATCAATTTCCCGCGCAAACGCTCTCCGAACACGCCCGCCGATGAAGGTTCGGCTGTTCCCTGCTTATCCTCGGCGGCGAGACGGTCCATGAAGTTTGTGATGAACTTCTTCCGGGTATTGATCACGCGCCCGTCGTCGCGCCATTCGCGGACGTAGTCTGCGATCATCTGAACAAGGTGGGGGCTGCTTACCGAGGGGATTTCGTCCCAGTCAATAGCCGTGCGAACGGCGTCAGCAAGGTCGCTGATCTTGTCGCCGGTTCTGGCGCTGCATTCGATGACCGGTCCGATGCCGAGTTCCCTGCGCAGCTTGTCCGTGATCCTGCTGCTCACTTTTGAAGGGCCGAGGTCGGATTTGTTCGCGGCGAGGATTATCTTCAAGGAGGAAATGTCGCGCCCGCAGGCCTTGCATGCAGACTCCAGCATGCGATACCAGCGGCGTACGCCGGCCATCCGGTTGGTTTCCCGGCGCCCGTCGTAGACAATGATCGCCGCTGACGCTCCGGTCATCTGAAGGCTTCCGGCTGCGCGATTCACCGGGTTGTCATGAATGTCCCAGAGCAGTGTTTCGCGCCAGGCCTGCTGTCCGGCCTGGGTTTCGAGATTCACCCTCTCCATGAGCCTGATGTCGGCGAGGCCATCGCCGCGGGGCGGCTGTGCCTGACTGCCGCAAAGCGCATTGACCAGGGCGGTCTTGCCGCTTCCTGAATCGCCTAGGACCAACGCCTTGGCGTTGGCGTAATGGATGTCGCTCAGATGCGGAGGGATAAGCCATTCATCATCCAGTTTCCATATTCTGACGCATAGGTTCTGCTCGCCAAGCGTGGCAAGGGCGGGCAGCCTCGGGTGAAACTCCAGTCCGGGGGGACAGAAACGCCCGACGCTCTCCTCCAGGGCTGCGACCGCCTCCCACGTGTCCGCGCGCCAGATGCGTATCGAACCGTCATTGGACTTTGACGCCATCATTCGCCCGTCGGATGAGAAGCTCAGGCTTGTGACAGCGCCGGAATGGGCCTTGAAAATCATTTTACGAACAATGCAGGGATTGGAGTGTTCGGCATGCGCGCCTGCAGTGGATGGTTGGATTTGACCTGTCGTGGTGTCATTGCCGGATTCGGATGACGCCGAACGGGTGGAATCGGTAATCAGAACGTCCCATCCACCGAGGGTCCATATCTCAATCGCGCCTTCCTCGGTTCCGACTGCAAAGAAACTCTCATCTGGAGCGATACGCAGGCTCTTAACCTCGCGCTTTTCCTCCTGGAACGTCCAGAGCAGCCTGCTGTTCTCCGCGTCCCAGAGGCTTATCCTGCTGTCCTCAGAGATTGACGCCAGGCCGCGCCCGGAAGACGTCCAGGAGACAAAAAAGACGCCAGCCTTGCCGCTGGGCAGCTTGCAGAGACAATCCTCAGATTCCGCGTCCCAGAGCCTGATCGTTCCATCTCCCGACGCTGTTGCAATGACGGAGCCGTCCGGCGACCAACTGACGCAGTTGACGGGGCCGATGTGTCCCTTCAGGACGCGAACCTCCCGCCCGGTCACGGCATCCCACACGCGGGCCGTTCCATCCCATGAAGCCGACACAATCCTGCGCGAGTCCGGGGACCAGGCAAGTCCGAACACCACGTCCGTGTGGCCGCTGAGCGTCCTGAGCGCCTGCCCGGCTTTCACGTCCCAGACTCGCAGTGTCCTGTCGTATGAGGAACTGGCCAGGCAGCATCCGTCCGGGGACCAAGCCACGCGCGCTATATCCGACCTGTGCCCGGTGAACGAATGAAGCAGTTTCAGGCCTCTTGGCGTTTCCTTGCGGGCCTTCTTTGCGTCCATCTTTTCTTCCCCCTTTCGGGCGGCTTAGTCATCATGGTTATCTGAGAATCATCACCGCCCATTGAATTGTTGCTGCAAAGGCAAGGTGGCAGATCAGAAGCACAATCGTCAGGAAGACTGCAAATTCAAGCTCAAGCGTCTCCCGGAAGAATGTATTCTTCACCATGCCTGCAATTCCCTTTTTCATTGTCCGGATTTTTGTCTTCATGATTCTTGCCTTTCACTTGACGGCGATGTGTCTTTGCTGATTTCCATGCGCTGCCGAGGCCGCGCCGGGGTTGTGCGAAATCTCGAATCCAATCTTGCCGACGCCTATTCGCCTGACCGCCTCGACCATCGTCCAGGGGGCCAGGCGCTGTCCGTCAACCGTAGTGCCGTTCAGGCTTCCGCAGTCCTGCACGAAGATCGTGTCCCCGGCGCGGCGCACCGTGCAATGGCAGGAGCTGGTGCCGGCGTCCTCGATGACGATCTGGCACGATCCCCTGTCCCGCCCGATGGTGAATTCCTCGCCGTCTCTTATCGGGGCGGAGAACTTCCCGGAGTCGTTGCGGCGGGCGATCAGCGTGATCGGGTTGGAGAACGCGGCCCCCTCCTCCCCGCGCGCCGCGGGGGGGATGACGGCGTTCCGGTTGAACCAGACGCGGAACGCGCCGCGCTCCCTGGCCGGGACCGGCGATATCTCGGCGTCCTCGTAGAGGCAGGCCTGTGTCTCAGGTTCGGTCCTGCTGCAACGCCGGGCCTCCTGCCGCTTCCCGTCCGCCCGTTTATCCGGAATCTGGTGTTTCGCGGACGACCGCTCCTGCTGCTCCTGTGACTCGCGGCGTTCCTTGTTTGGATCGGCGCGAAGGCCGGCGTAAGCCTTCCTGAGATCATCCAGAAGCTCGTTATATGTCTGATATCGCGATTCCGGCTCGCGGGCTGTCATGCGGCGGATGATTACGTTGGTCAGCGGCGAAACGTCCGGCGTGAGCATCCTCACGAGGGGAACCGGCTTGCACAGCCGAGCGGCCAGCACCTCCGCGACGCTGCCGGTGAATGGCGGCGCCCCCGTCAGCATGTGAAAGGCGGTCATGCCCAGGGAGCAGATGTCGGAGCGCGCGTCAAGCTCCCGGTCTCCGCGCACGCGCTCCGGAGAAAGATAGGCCGGAGTTCCGATCATCGTCAGGCCTTCGTTGAGGGTCGTCGTGTCCTCTGCCGGATCAGGCTCGGCCTGCAACAGTCCGGTCCTGTGAGCCAGAGCGAAGTCGGTCAATTTAACCGCGTGCTGCCTTGTGAAAAGTATGTTTGATGGTTTAATGTTGCCGTGGGTGATTCCAGAGATGTCTGCGTCGCCCAGCGCGTCAACTGCCGCTATCAGCACGCTTAATGCGAGCCTTTCACCCAGACGTCCGCGTTTTGCAATGATTTTCTCCATTGAGATGCCGTCCACCAGCTCCATCGCAACGTAATGACACTTCCCTGCGCGACCGGCGGAGTGGCAGCGGACGATGCCGCAGTGCTTAAGACTTATCGCTTTTTGAGCGCTGAGCGTGAACCGGCGGGAAAAGGCAGTATCGGCAATCGGGCATAGGTCTATTGTCTTGACCGCCACGGTCTTTCCATCGTCAATCTGCATCGCCTTGTAGATTTTCGTTCCGGGACCGCTGCCGATTTCAGAAATCAACTGGTAACCCGGGATTGCAGGGAGCAGTTTGCGTTCAAGGATGGCTTCAATGTCCGGAGTCATGCGGGCGGCGGCGGCCCGGCTCAGGTCAATCCCCACATCAAGGGGGAATTCGTTGAAATGCCCAGTCGAAAACGCCGGCGCGCTTCTTTTTCCAGTCTGAGTCAGTTCGCTCTTCATCACGTTCTCTCCCCAAATTTCGGCCTGGCTTGCCGCACAAGGCACTCGGTATCATCAGCAAATGCAAAGCTGATGCCGAAACCGGCTTTCAATAATAAAGACAATATTCTTATATGATGACTCTACATAACCTATTTCTAGTCAATGGATTACGACGTCGGAGAAAAATCTTGTCAAGTGGGATGACGGGACAAGATTCAGAATGCAGAATGCGCGCGGACATCCTACCGGTCATTTTGTCCCCCGGCGGGGACTATTCTGCCCGATGCGATGGGGGGGGAAGCGATACCGAACGGTTCGATGGCGGGAGGCTGATTCCGGACGGGTAGGAAATGAGCCGGGCCCCGGTCGAGAGGCGAAGCGACGCGGGACCCGGACTCGCGGGGACAACCTTATATTTACGCCTGTCGCGCAGTCAGCTTGTGACGGCGGCTATGCGCGATGCGGAGGACTTGAAGCCTTCAATGCGCCGGGATAACTCCTTCAAGGCGGAGAGCGCCTTCGGATTGCCCGGTTCGCAGGCCAGGGCGGACTCCAGCGCCTCCATTGCCGCGCAATACCGGCGTTCCATAACCAGTTCGGCGGCCGATTTCAGCAGTTCATCAACGCTTGCGGCGGAGGTGGCGGCGTCCGCTGCTTCCCGGTCTTGCGACTCGCCGGGTGGAACCGGGGGATTCAGGTATTGTTCAAGTTCCGGAATCCCGCCCGGGGGGGCCGCGGTGTCGAGCTGCGTGGTTGGCTCACTGAGTTCGGGAAGTCTGGAGTCTGCAGTCGTTTCCTCAATGCCGATTTCTGACTGCGACTCCTCCGGAACATCAACGCTGAGGTTGATCTTCGCCGGATTTGAGAAGTCCTTGAACTCAACCTCGAAATCTCCGGAGTTCCAGTCAAGCAACTCGACCGCCGCGTCCAGGGGGAGCATCCCGTCAAGCTCGGCGTCAATGATCTCTGAGTCGCGCAGGTAAAGCCTGCCGCTTCGATCCTCCCGGCGCAGGCAGATGGCGCAGCTCTGTCCGGAGCGGCAGATGACCTTGACCAGGCTCGTGGTCGGCAGGTCCTCAAGGCGGCCTCGGAATGCCTCGGAACGCCCGGCCTGAGCCATGGAGCGGTCAATAGTCATCTTCGCCCGGACGACAAGCTCGCGCGGATCAACCGGCTTGGGGAGATAGTCCGTGCATCCCATTTCCAGACCCTTGAGCCTGTCCTGAAGCGCGGAACGCTCCGTCAGGAAGAGGAAAGGAATGCCGGCGGTCTCGTCATCAAGCTGAAGCTCTCCGAAGAGCTGAAAGCCGTCCATCTCCGGCATGTTGACATCCGAGATGATGAGGTCGGGCTTGACGATTTTCAGCTTTTGCAGCGCGTCTCGCCCGTTGCGCGCCAGTACCGCTCTGAATCCTGAGTTTTCGAAGCTGCGGGACAACAGCCGCAGCAGTATCTCGTCGTCGTCAACCAGAAGTATTATTCCCTTTATCATCTCGACGCCTCCTGAAAAGTTGTTGTGGTTTCCTCTTTGAAACAGCGTTTCCGGATCATGCGCCTGACCGGAAGACCGTCCATCGTCCGGAGTGTGCCCAGGGCGGCCTCGATATCGGTAAGGCATTCGCGCATGTCCGTGAAGCCTTCCCCCGGATTGGAAGCAGTCATCTTCTTGAGCAGTTCGGCGGTTCGCGGCGTGACGCTGACGCCGAATTCAGAAAGTTTCGGCAGGCCGAGGTGTTCCAGTTCCCAAAGGACTTTCTTCGGGTCCGGCGCGTAGGGCATTCTGCCTGCCAGCATTGAGAAAAGGAGGATGCCAAGCGCGTGCATGTCGTCCGCAAAGCCGGGGACATCCAATTCCTTCAGCAGTCGCCGGCTCAGGTATTCCACCCCCGACGCATGGCGCGCCTTCTGCCCCGGAAGAATCCTGCCGGCTGCCTGCAAAAGGCCGGAGGGCGGGGCTGACCAGTCAATGCTCATGATCCTGCCGGTTACGCCGATCAGGATGTTCTCGGTTTTTATGCCGCCATGCGGCAGGCCGCGCTTATGCCCTTCCAGAACTCCCAGCGCGACCTGCCTGAGCAACTCCATGGCCGTGCGTTCGGAGAGTTTCCTGCGCCTTCGCAGAAGCACGTCAAGCGTTATGCCGTGCTCGTATTCCTCCAGGATCATGACGCAATGCCTTACGCGGGCGAATTGCGTCACCCGCGCCGCGCAGGGATGAGCCATATTCGCATGGACCCTGTCGGCCTTGTCCAGCGCAAGCTCGACATCCCTCTGATCGGCCAGTCGCCGGACGTCTATCACCTTCAGGCGCCGGGCCACGTTTCCGCCATTGCCGGCGACCCTGTAGGACGATCCCAGCGCGCCTTCGCCCAGTTTGTAGTCAACACGGTATTTATGCGTTCCGTCGCCAACCTGCTCCGGATGCTGCTCGATTTTTCCGGGAGCGCCGGGTGCGTTGGTCATGCTCCCTTCGACAACGTCAGATAGGAAGCGCTGGAAGAACATCGTGCCGTCATCCGGATCAGCGTTGCCGTTTGTCAGGTTGCCGAACTGCTCGATCGTTGACGCGATCTCCGACCTGCTGACGTAGCCGCGGCGCACCGCGATCGCCACCGGATCGGCGGGGCAGCCCAGGCTGGTCATGACATCGGCGTCCTTCCTGCATTCGCGGAAATGCTCCGGATCGCAGAGGACCTGGAGGGCCTTCAGTTGCACGGAAGATCGGAATCCGCTGCTTCCTGACGAACTTCGGATTTTGTTTTTGTCGTCGCTCATTATTTGTCTCCCGATGATGCGTAGATGGGAGGTCTGGATGCGTCAGCCCCAATGACGCCGCAGACGGCTCCGAGAAGTTTTTCCGCAATCTGATCAACGTCGTCCGCGCCCGACTTGCAGGCGCGCTCCAGGCCGCCGCCGAGACGCCCTATCTCGGCGTAACCGAAAGTGCCCGCTGTTCCCTTAAGATCGTGCCCGATTTTCTGAAGGGCCGGCCTGTTCCCGGCGGAAAGCGCCCTGCCCAGGTCAACGGCGTCGCGATTCAAGCGTCTCAGGTATTCCTCTCTGAGTTCTTCGATGCACGCCTGGAAGCTGTCTTCCTCAGGCTTGTCAATTCCTGTCTCCTGTTCCTGCGTTTTTTGTGATTCCGCGAGGGCTTTCCCGCGTTTTATGACAAGATTGCTTATGCAATCCCGCAAGGCCGCCCGATCCAGCGGCTTGGCGAGGTATGCGTCGCATCCGGCTGCCAGGCATTCCTCCTGATCGCCCTTCATCGCGGCGGCCGTCAGCGCGACTATGGGAAGGTTCCTGAACCTGGCGTCCTCCCTGATGTTGCGGGCGGTCTGGTATCCGTCCATGACCGGCATGCGCATGTCAAGAAGCACAAGGTCGTAATCGCCCTGGTCAAGGGCGGAGATGCACAGCGCGCCGTTGTCAACAATGTCGGCCCTGTGTCCCTCCTTCTCCAGCGCCTTGCGAATGAGCTTCTGGTTGGTCGGGTTATCCTCTGCGACGAGCACGCGCAGGCCGTTTCCGGATGCCGGAGGACAGGCTGCCGCGTCCTTGCCGGCGGCAGCGGGGCGGGCATCTCGCGCAGACTCGCCCGGGATCACCCATCGGCTGCAGATTTCCGCGATCCTGTCGCGGGGCAGGCCGTTGGCAGCCGCGTAGTCCATCAATTCGGCGGTCAGGCGCTTTGACTCCTCCGGGGTCATTTCCTCCTCTGCATTGACCACGACGCGGACGGAGTCCAGCAGATTGCGTTCGGAAAGGTTCTGAATTAGCTTCAGTCCTTCGCTGTGAACGTTGCGCACGGACATCAGCACCGCGCCGGGGCGATAGCCGCGCTCAATCTCGGTCATCAGGTCGCTTGCCGACGCGAAGTTCCGGTGACCGTTGTGTTTGTCCTCTTCGCGCTCCGGTTCGTTTGAGAGCACGGCCACCTCGGCAACGGGATTTTCCTTCAGGACCTCAAGCACCCTCCGGCGCAGGACGCGGATGCCGCCGGCCTTTGGGATGCACTCCACCGCGCCGAGCAGTCCGGCCCTGCGCTGGTCGGCCACCACGGAGCAGACGATGACGGGTATGTCGCTCAGTTCGGGATCGGCCTTCAGGTCGCGCAGGATGTCCCACCCGTTGCGCCCCGGCAGCAGTATGTCCAGTATGATTGCGCACGGCCTGAGCCTGCGCGCTTCCGCTATCGCCGCGCCGCCGTCGGGGCAGCCGACAACCGAGACGCCGCTTCGCGCAAAGGCCGAGCGGTAGAGCTTCAGGCAGGTTGCGTCGTCCTCGACCGCCAGGACGACGCCGCGCTCGCCGGCGGGCGCCCTAGCGGATTCCGTGTTGTGCCGCGCCATGCCCGGGGCATGATCTTCATCCGGCTCTTCCCGCGCCTGAAGCGAGACTCCGGCAGGCAGGCGGAAAGAGAATACGCTTCCTTCTCCCAGACGGCTTTCGACGCTGATGCAGCCCCCCATGGCCTCGATGGTCCTGCGGCAGATGGCAAGCCCCAGGCCGGTTCCGCCGAATCTGCTGGCGATGGAGGCGTCGGCCTGGTTGAACGGGTCGAAGATCTTCTCCATTGCTTCCGGGGCTATGCCGATGCCCTGATCCCGCACGGCGAACCTGATAGAATCCCGTCCAGCATCGTTGGTCTCGACCGAGCAGCTCATGACGATCCTGCCCCGCCGGGTGAACTTGACGGCGTTACCCATCAGGTTGGTAAGAACCTGGCGGATTCGAAGCGGATCGCCGGCAAGCTCACGCGGAACGTCCGGGGATATCTCGCAGACAAGTTCAAGCCCCTTCTCGGAAGCCGTCGGGACGAAGGTTTTCATCGTTTCCTGCGCAAGTGTCCACGGATCATAGGGCTTCCTCTCGAAAACCATCGCGCCGGACTCGACCTTGCTCAGGTCAAGTATGTCGTTGATGAGCGCCAGGAGCGTTTTGCCGCTTGAGCGTATAGTCTCCACGGCGTCTCGCTGGTCGTCGGTCAGGATGTCGTCCATGAGCATGTCGGCAAAGCCCATGATGCCGTTAAGAGGCGTTCTTATCTCATGGCTCATGTTGGCCAGGAAACGGCTTTTGGTTGAGTTTGCGGCCTCGGCCGCCGCCTTGGCCCTGAGGAGTTCAAGCCTGGCCTTCGCCTGTTCCGTGACGTCCTCGACCATCTCAATGGCGGCGATGATGTTTCCGGCGGTGTCGGTTATTGGGCTGGAGACGATCTTGTAGTGCCTGATCTCGTCGCCGTTCGGGGTGTTTGTCGTGGCCTCGTGGAGTTTCCCGTCGGCCAGCGTCAGCGCAGTCGGGCAGTAGGAGCATCGTTCATCGCGGGCCGGACTGTTGAATGCGCGGTAGCAGGTCGGGCATTCCCGGGCGTCAACGTTCGGGAACCACTTCTGCATCTGCTTGTTCAGCGAGAGTATCCGCATGTCGGCGCTGATGACGGCCACCCCGACCCCGATATTGTCAACGACGTTTCGATATTTCTGTTCCGACTCGCGAATGGCTTCTTCAGCCTGCTTTTGAGCGCTTATGTCCCGTACGGTAGCCTGCAGAAAGGTCTGGCCGTTCAATTCCACCCTCGTCAGCAGCACGGTGGCGGGGAAAACGCGCCCGTCAAGGCGCATATGCGCCCATTCGAAGAAATGCGCCCCGTCCCGCATCGCCGTTCCGATCATCTCCGCCGCCTTTTCGGAGGAGGCTCGTCCGTCCGGTTGGAATTCCGGCGACAATTCCCACGGGCCTTTCGAGACGAATTCCTCTTCGTCTGCGGCGCCGAAAAGCTCCACGCAAGACGGATTTCCTGAAGCGAATCTCCATGACGGCGGGGCGAGGGTCATGATCGCGTCGCGCGAGGACTCAAATAGCGTCTTGTAGAGTTTTCTGCTTTCATTCAACGCATCTTCAGCTTGTTTTCGATTTCGGATGTCAACAAAGCTTTCAATCAGGCACTCCCGATCCCCGAGATTCGTCTTTACCACGCTCTTGATTACGGGAATCTCCCGACTCTGCGCGTCGAGGATTACTCGTTCGGAGTTCTCAACCGTCCTGCCGAGATCGGTGATCGGGCACTTGCCGCATTCGGCGGGGCATATGTGCTTATGGCATATCTGGCCGACTATTTCGCTCTTTGGCGCTCCTATCATCCCGATTGCGACGGGATTGACCTCCAGTACCACATGTGTCTCGGCGTCAACAATTGCAATGCCGGTAGGCAACGATTCCAGGATGCCGTTGAGCCTTTGGTTGTATTCAATAAGTTTGGTTTCCGCTTCGCGGCGTCGGGTGATGTCTTCACCGGAGGCCAGCACCGCTTTGATCCGGCCGTCCGCATCGCGGACGGCGGTATTGTGCCAGAATATGAGTTTCTCCTCTCCTTGCCGCGTAAGAATGACGTTCTCGCATTCCTCCACCCATCCCGAATCGCCATTCAGGATGCCTTTGAAGATTTCTCTGACTTCCTCCCTCACGCGCATGGGAAGACAGGTCTCAAACCAGTCTTTGCCGATCAGTTCGGCGGCGGCATAACCCATAAGCTCGTGTCCCTTCCGGTTGATCATTGCGATCTTCCCGTCAAGGTCCAGGGCCAGGAGTATCACCCCGGCAACATCAAGGTATCCTGCGGAGACGTCGTGTTGTTCCTTGAGCGCCTGTTCCGCCGTTATCGTCTCCGTAATGTCCTCGATGACGTGAAGCCAAAGGTTGCCGCATGGGGCGTTCTTGTTCGTTTTTGAGCACTTGACGCGGAAGAATCTGCCGGGGAGCAACTCCTGACAGGCGACAGAAAAGTCCTCCCCGTTCGCCATGCTGCGGCACGCGTCGCAAAGTTCCGGCGGCCTGTCCGAGCAGTGGACGACCTCGTAGCATTTACGTCCGATCACGTCCTGCGGTTTACGAGATATCATTCCGCAAAAGCCCTGGTTGCAATCCAGGATGTTCTGCCCCGGATCCATGAGGAACGCCGGGAAGGGAAGCCCCTCCAACGTCAGCCTGCCCGCCGCCTTGACGCTTTGATTTTCCACTTTCTCGCCTCTTGGGTTGTCTGTTTTATCAGGGCGCGCCCCGCGCGCGCCCTGTTGAGCGTTCGACTTGATATGCAAATACGCAAGAGACGTGCCACGCGCTCGGATTTCCCGGGGATTAAAGGATATGAGATTGAGACATGTTTCTTCTTTGATCTGGAAGCGGAATATTTGCGGGGATTGCCTTTCATGCGCTCTCAGCAGTGTGTAAGGATGTAAATGATAAAAGAGAAGAGTCCGGCCAGTATTGCCGCTCCCGGGGACAACGTGTCCGCCGATGAGAAAGGGGCGGCAAGGCGTTGGGGGTTTAAATGGAAGACGCGCCGGAGTTCGGCGCGTCTTCGTTCGGGAAGTCGGCGTCCCGGGTGCAGGGACGCCGGTCTGGGTGGCGGGGACGCCCGAACTCAGGCCTCGGTTATGAGCCTGAAACTGGTCTTGCCGATCTTCAATTCTGTTGTCATCCAGCCAACCTCGCCGGCTTCGAGCTTCCTGCCGTCCACGCTGGTGCCGTTGCGGCTGTTGCAGTCCTGAACGACGACGTTGTTGCCGCTGCGCATGACCTTACAGTGGGAAATGCTGACCTGCGGGTCTTCCAGGACGACGTGGCTGAAGTCGGCGGAGCGTCCGAACGTGAGTTCATCCCCGTCGTTGAGTATGATGCCCACCTTGTCGCGCCCGTCCGTGACCAGAACCATCGGCGATGAGAAGGGGCCTGACCTTTCGGTCATGACCTTCGAAATCGAGTCGGAATCCCTCACTGGGAACACGTGCGCTCCGTCGCCTTTGACGGCAATGTCCGAACCTTCCGCATCGGGCTTGCGAGGATTGATGACCGTCGGAACCTCCAAAAAGCGGCAGATATCATCGGGGGTCTTCTTGACGGTCGGGCTGGAATCCGGGGATTTGCTTTCATTGCCGCCCTCGTATTCCTTCAACAGCCCAAGCACGCGGGAGATGCTTTCTTCGCCGGGGCCGCAGGAAACGCTGCCTTCGGATTTCGCGGAGCCTTGAATGGCTTCCGCAAGTTCGGGGGCGTCGTCAGCCTCGGCCACCTGCGCGCCGACGGCCTCCGGCTCGAATTCCTTCAGGAACGGCAGGACTTTGGAGAGACTTTCGTCGGTTCCGAGGCTTCCGTGCGACGTCTCGCGGGCGGCCGGCGCGGATTTCGGGGCGGAGGGGAGCGATGAAATCGCAGGCTGATTCGGGCCTTTCGCCTGTTCCGCAGAGTCCTTGCGCGCTGGCTGATAACTGCCGGTCTTGGCCAGCCGCGCGGACAGGGCGTGAAATTCCCGCAGCAGTTCCTTCGGACTCTGGTAGCGCGCCTCCGGAGCCTTGGCGCTCATCTTCATGATGACCCGCTCCGTCATGGGCGAAATCTCAGGAACAAAGTTCCGCAGGGGGGGCAGGGGGTAGAGCAGATGCGCTGACATGACTTCGATGGCCTTGCCCTTGAACGGGATTTTGCCAGTCAGTACCTTGAACAGCGAGATGCCCAGCGAGTAAATGTCCGAGCGCACGTCCACCTCCTGCTCCCCCCTTACCTGCTCCGGAGACATGAAAGCAGGGGTGCCGACGCGCATGTTGGCCTGGGTTATCGCCGTGCTCTGCTGCGCATTCCCGTCCTTGCCCCATACGAACTGCTTTGCCAGGCCCAGGTCAACCAGCTTTACGTGGCCGTCGAAGGTGATCAGGATGTTGTGGGGCTTTATGTCCCGATGGGCGATGCCGTGACTCCAGAGATGGTCCATCGCATGGAGCGTCTCGATCATGATGTCCACTGCCGCCGCTTCCTGGAGGCGTCCCTGATTCTCGATGAGGTCGTTGAGGGAGTAGCCGTGGACGAATTCCATAATGGCGTAGAGCATGTCCCCGTCCTGTCCGTATCCGAGGATACGGGCGACGTTCGGGTGATCCAGGCCGGCCGCCATCCTCGCGGTCTTCAAAAAGCGCCGGGGGGTATTTGGATTCATCTCGACGTCCACGTTCAAGACCTTGATTGCCACCATCGCCCCAGTCTTTGCGTCTGATGCCTTATAGACCGTGCCCTGCGAACCTTGACCGAGGACTTCAATGATCTTGTAGCCGAGTTTTTCGAGTTTCTCGGGGTTTGACGTCTGGCGATATGCCTGGAGGGCCGGATTGTCAGTGCTTTCCAGGATGATTGTTCCGGACTCTTCATCAATGCCGTTGAAGATGGATGGTTTGTCGCCGCCCGCCGGAGGAGTAGGAGTCTTTCCCGCTCCGGAAATTACCGGCTGATTTGTGATGCGTGCGTTTGCCATGTTGGTCTGCATCTTCCTTACCCCTGTTCCTGTCCGCCATGAACGAATGAGAATGAATGAACTCTGCGGGAATGGAACGCAACTGCCGTGCCAGTTTGCGCTTTAAGGTATAAACATTCGGTGGAATTGCCGGGATGTTTATCGCAGACACATCATGCAGGAAAGGGAAGTCTGATGGATGGGCGATGTTTGATAAAAACTGCGCCGTCCGCAGGGCCGCAGGAGGGGGATCTATCGGTCATTCTGTCCGGTGCGGTAGCGGAATTGGCCGCGTGGTCATGAATCGGCAAGGCGCATTCCGCTTGTCAGCCATTCAGTAGCGAGCCGGTTTGTTCGACAGATACCCGACCCGAAGGTGCGGGCTTGGTTCCGTGATGCCATATCGGCCATGTTCGATGACGTCAACAAGGCCGAGTCCCAGAGGCGCGGGATGCTCAACAAGCGCCGCTCGGAGTTGATCAACATTCAGGACCGCCTGCTCAACGCTTTCCTGGGCGGGACAATCGAGGAGTCCGTCTACACCGCAAAGTCAAACGACCTGAGAAATCAGTTGGAGGAGGTTGAGCGAAATCTTGAAGAGAACGGCGACAACAGAATCAGTAAGGAGAACGGCAGGCTGGCGTTGACGGTATTCGACTTCAGCCAGAATCTGGGGGGCATATGGTAAAGTTCGAACTTGGCAACCTGGAAAGAGATACTGGAGTGCGTCACCAACTCATGCCAGGAAGCCCCCAAGCTTGTCTTGGGGGCGGAATGGCATCCTTTCAAGCAGGGGTTTTTAGGGGACGGCCAGTCCCCTAATCAGCGCCTGCTGCCGAATCCGAAGGGGGCTTTGCCTCCGAGAGGATTCGGCGTCATGCTGTTGCAGGCGATCAGCCGAACTTGTTCGGCTGCCGGAAGCCACCGAGCTTGCTCGGCGGTAGTTCACTTCTAACCGGCAACTCTTTGCCACAAATCTTTGCCTGACAAAGAGAAAGCCCTTCGACATACTCACCGAAGTTCGAAATCTGGACTATGGTGGGCCCAGCTGGATTCGAACCAGCGACACACGGATTATGAGTCCGCTGCTCTGACCGGCTGAGCTATGGGCCCGGGCAGTCCACTTCAACAATTACCAACGCTTACACAAGCGCCTCGCTCTCCGCCGATGAAGACAAACGCTGAAAATACGACCGGCGAATATCAACGTTTGACGGAACGGGCTGAGCCGGATGTTCAGATCATCAACTGCCGGAAGTATAATGCCCAAAGGCAATCCTTTCAAGCATTTGCATACCATTTCTATGCCAACGGTTGCCAGACTGAATTTATGTATGAAGATCCGGCAAGCTGACATTCTGACAGGATAGCTCGCTATCATCCCTCAATATTGCGAATAATGTCCCGGCAACTGCCTTTCTTCCTGCGGGAAGTATTATATCAATGCTCAGTCATTCCGGGTCAGGAGGATGCGAACCTTCCGTGGCGCATCGCATGGACTGTCAAGCGGGATATTGCAGGTGATATTCCACTTTCCAAGGTCAGCGTCGTAGCATGCCTGCCAGAAGTCATTTCCATGAACCGATTGATCCACGCGTTCAGCTTTCCCCTCCGCTGAGCATAGGATGGTATGATTCCTGTAACTGTCCAGTCCGGTAAAGGTGATGGGGACATAACCGGCCCCGCCGGAAACAAGAAGTTCGGCGCAGTTCCCTTCTGTCGCGATCTCCATGGGATAATGCCGGAGTATGCGCCCACGGAGCATTTCGATTTCAAGACTGTTGGAGGCCGCCTCACGATGAACCAATTTCCAGGTATCTGCGCCGTCAATGAGCGCGCGGCGCAGATTCTCGTTCGGACCATAATATTCATCGCCTGACATCGGGATGATGACCATCTCAACCTCTGCCTCAATGAAATCCCCCGGAAGCAATTCAGCAACGCCGGGCGGGGGCGATAGCTCAACATTCATGCTTGGCGGCCCGTTTTCAGTGCCGAAACACGAGGCGAATGGATATGGGATATCCTTGCCGCCCAATACGGCTTTCCAGCGTCTGACAATCAACCCCCGGTTGGCCCATGCTCCGCCCTTGACGTCCCGACTGATTGCGCGGTGGAGCGAGAACCATGGGGCTTCACCATCGCATGGGATTCCTGTCCGGTGATAATGTCTGCCCCCTCTCTGGCACGCCCATTCCTCAATCATGCCGCCTGCATTGCCCCGGGCGATCAGGTCAAACTGATGGTCGTTGTAGTTGTCAGCGCCAAGCTGGTAAAAAGCAATCCGGGTGAACCGCGTCGGCTTCATCACGTCGTAGCGAATCTTGTGAAATGCGCGGTTTATATCATCGCAACGCGGCGTTGATGCTTCAATACGGGCGGCGATGTTACCGTCCGCTGAGATTCCAGCGTAGATGACTTTCGTGAAATTCGGGCCATACGAGAGATAGGCCGTTTTCACGCGCGCGAGGAACTGCTTCTCGCCCTTCGCGTCGAAGTAGACGAGGAAGTCGCCGCCGCCGACGTTATTGGTCCAGCCCCATTTCACCTTTTCCGCGTTCATCTGCCAGACCATGAGCGGACGCACATCGTCAATCATGGCCCTGTTGAGATTGACGTCGGGATCGTAGGTGATGGACTCGCCCCAACTTCCGATGGCAGCCTGGTCCCAGAGCTGGTTCATTCCCCAGCCGATGAGGCAGAGTTGCGCGTGAGACGCCGCCGGGACCCCCCCCCAGAGGGCGTATGTGACGTTGAATTCAAGCGTCGTTCTGGATTTAGGCGGCAGGCGAAGTTGTGTGAAACCATGGAACCATGGGCCTTCATAGAGGAATCGCTTGTCGGGCTGGCGATGCCAGTTCTTGGAAATTTGCACTGGAATCCCTGTCGGATTGCCCTCATTGTCGCGCATCATCGGCGTCATGCCGGTTACGCCGGGGAACGGGTAATCCCGCGCGAACAGCAGCCGCGCCGTGGCTGGATGCTCTTCGGCGTTTGACACGGTCAGCCTGATTCGATCAAGATGATCCGGGTCCTCACTGACAGACCAGTTCTCCTTCGGCAACTCGATGCGATGCCAGCCGCGTTTCGCGTCATGCTTTGTATCAAGCGTTTCGTGATTCCCCCTTATGTCAACAGCTTCGACCGTTGCCGGCTCGTCCGAGCCGGAGACGGCGCAGGGAAGCAACTTCATCCCGCATGCATATTGCAGTCCTGATTTCCAGTCGGTGGATTCTCCCCTGCCGGTTGAGTCTGAGATGTCGGCGTTGAGGGCGCATAGCCCTATCTCGATCCGCGACTGGGGAAGGTCTTTATGCGGTGTGATCTCAAGTATTACCGATGCCTGATCGGGCCATGCGACAATCTCCAGCCGGCCTTCGGCGGGCAGAAGGTTCCCGTTGTCGTCCTCAAATTCGAGCCGGCGGATGTCCGCTCGTTGGACGAATCGTCCGCTCTCGATTATGCGGACCGGATAATCCAGCCAGTCGTTCTGCCCGACTGCTCCCCGCCTGCAGCGATACCTCGCGCCGCCGGCATGAACATCAAGCGCCAGTTCCGACCTCGGCATGTTGAAGATTGTGGAATTGTCTTCGGCAGCCGCTTCTTCATAAGACTTGGGCGCGCGAATGATCCCGAGGTTGAGCAACTCAACCCTCTCAACGTCCAGCGCCAGACCGTAATGTCCCGTCTGGATGCAGAGGACCTTTCGGGCGTCCGGCGAGCGTCCGCGCCATCCGTATGCCCACCACATGAGCGAATAATCACGAGCGCCAGGCATGCACTCGCCTGGCGAGAGTTCTTTCAGATGCATGGAAGATATCCCAATGCCGTCCTGCGCAGGCAGAATGGATGCGAAGGCGGCAAGAAACATGGCAACAGCAGCGATGCGCGCAGTTGTCAGCGCCTGCCCCATGACTGACTCCCGGACAACGAGTTAACGTGCATTTCAGCGCGAATGCGAATTCCCATAGCTTGGATTCTCATGTCTGATTAGCCGGTTGTGCAAACGAAAATGCAATATATGGCGAGAAAATTCCGATCGGCATCTATCAATTATGAGCAGTTAAGATCGCCATAAGTTAGAATGTTCAATACTCGGACCGATTCTGCGAAATCGCTTTACAGAAGCAAACCTGATGGCAATTCCGCCGCTGAGGAGATTGAGTCTGATGATCGAAGTTAATAGCCGCATCATGGCCGTGATGGGGCTTGCGTCCCTGACGCTGTTTTCCGGCAGCGTCCGCGCGGAGGATGAAATGGTTTCGCTGGTTGTGAAGAGGCTGGACGAAAGCCTCAAAAGCGCGATGAGCCGCCAGGTCTCCGATCCGCAGAACCCCCGGTGTGGCGGAATCGCGGATCATACCGGACTGTACCACTGCCACACGGTCGGCGGATTCCTTAAGGACGCAGCGGCGGCCTACTATCACCCGGAGTCCGCGTATCACTCCGACAAGGCTCTTTTCGAGCGGGTGCGGCTCGCGGCGGAGTTCCTGACCCGATCTCAATCTCCGGACGGCAACGTCAACCTTCTGGTCACAAACTTCAATTCCCCGCCGGACACCGGCTTCGTCGTCCACAACGTGGCTGCCGCAGCGAAACTTGCGCAGATGCGCGATGACAAGGCCGTCCTGTCGCTGCTGGAGCCTTTCCTGCGGCGCGCGGGCGACGGCATGGCCAGGGGCGGAATTCACACGCCCAACCATCGCTGGGTCGTCTGCGCGGCGCTTGCGCAGATCAACGACGTCTTCCCTGACGAGAAGTACAGCAGGCGGATTGACCAGTGGCTGGCGGAGGGCATTGACATTGACGCTCACGGCCAGTTCACGGAGCGCAGCACGGCAGGTTACAACGCTATTGTTGACAACTCCCTTGTGGTCATGGCGCACAAGCTGAACCGACCCGAATTGCTCGATTCGGCCCGACGGAATCTTGACGCGATGGCGTACCTCCTGCATCCCGACGGCGAGGTTGTCACGGAGATTTCGCGCCGGCAGGACTTGAATACGCGCGGGACGATGGATCGCTACTGGTTCGCGCTTCGCTACCTGGCCGTCCGCGATCAGAACGGCATTTACGCCGCCATGCTCAAACCGCATGAACCAGGGAGCGTTGACCTTGCAAGGCTGAAGGAGTATCCCGAACTGCTGAAGCCGTTGCCGGAGCCGGCAACCATCCCGGATGATTACGAAAAGGAGTATCCCGAATATAACATCACGCGAATCCGCCGGGGCAGAACAAGCGCCGTCATCCTGCACAAAGGCAACAGCCGATGGATAACCATGAGGCGGGGCGGAGCGGTCGTGAACGCCGTGCGCTTTGCAAGCGCTTTCTTCGGCAAGGGGCAGTTCATTCCATCAACCTTCGAGAAACGGGACGGCGCGTTCCACTTCAGGCAGCAGCTTCGCGGCAGTTACCTGCAGCCGATATCCGACCGGAGATTCCTGCCAGTTCAACCGGATGCATGGGCGGCGCTGACATTGAAGAGGAAGGAGACCGAAATCTGCGCCATGAACTACACAGGCAGCATTCGTGAAACGGAAACAGGTTTCGAGATTGCCATAAGCGCCGAGGGGACGAACGGCGTGCCCCTGGCCGTCGAGATTAACCTCCGGGGCGGCGGAGAAGTGAGAGGCGTTGAACCGATTCCCGGAGCGGGCGATGCGTTCCTGCTCAGGGACGGATATACCGAATACCGCATGGGGGACGATATAATCCGCTTCGGCCCGGGGCAGTGCGAACACTCATATATTGACGTTCGAGGAGCAGAGGGGAAACTCAGCGGGCCGAGTGTATATATTACCGGTTATACCCCGTTCAAACGCATTCTTATTTTCGCGATGAAGTAGACTGCGTAAAAAGGCGGTTCCATTATCCAATGATCTCCATCCTTCGCTCTGCCTGGTTGAGAAAAGGATATATCAATGCCTCCTTGTTTTTCGCCTCAACAAGTGAGGGCGTTTTGCCTTGTTTGTTTTCATTGTAGAGCAGATATCTACTGATGTTCGCACAATGCCATGACACATTCCTCGCTGGTGACGTGTCCAAAAAGCTTCTCTACGGCAGTTTGGTGTTACCATATTGTGCGATTATAAGTAAACGGAATCCCGAATCTGCCGAAAGAATTTTCATGTGTGTAAAAGGTACGGGGTCAGTGACGGGCGGGAGGGTGTGAGGCGGGGAGGAATTTTCAAAAGAAGAACTCGAATCGCGGATTTTTTTGTTGACATGGGTGTATGTATTCTGATATACATACGCGAATGAA